>Ga0153954_1000012_pt1 | contig 251497 bp, 223 predicted proteins | sample TSFL038MetaG_FD_102277 | JGI IMG/M metagenome (GOLD analysis project Ga0153954, IMG submission 102277) | Attine ant fungus gardens microbial communities from Florida, USA - TSFL038 MetaG | ecosystem: Host-associated > Fungi > Mycelium > Unclassified | place: USA: Florida, Wekiwa Springs State...
CCGCGAGACGCGCAAGACGGTTGTAACGGGCGTGGAAATGTTCAAGAAGCAGCTGGACGAAGGTCTGGCAGGCGACAACGCCGGTCTGTTGCTTCGCGGCATTCCGAAGGAAGACGTGGAGCGTGGCATGGTTCTGGCGAAGACCGGATCGATCACGCCGCACACGAACTTCAAGGGCGAAGTTTACGTGTTGAGTAAGGAAGAAGGCGGCCGTCACACGCCGTTCTTCAAGGGCTACCGTCCGCAGTTCTACTTCCGCACGACGGACGTGACGGGCGTGGCGGAGCTTCCTGAGGGCACGGAGATGGTGATGCCGGGCGACAACGTGCAGCTGGTCGTGGAGCTGATTACGCCGGTGGCCATGGAGAAGGGTCTGCGCTTCGCGATTCGCGAAGGCGGCCGCACTGTCGGCGCAGGCACCATCAGCGAGATTATTAAGTAAGAGACCAGGAGCCGGGATTCTGGAAACGGAATCCCGGCTCCTCAGAAAGAAGAGCCATGGTAGGACAGAGAATTCGCATCCGGTTGAAGGCATACGACTATCGTGTGCTTGACACCTCGACCGGCGAGATTGTGGAGACGGCCAAGCGCACCGGAGCACAGGTGGCGGGTCCCATTCCCTTGCCGACGATCAAGAACAAGTACTGCGTGCTGCGTTCGCCGCATGTGGATAAGAAATCTCGCGAGGCCTTTGAGATCCGTACGCACAAGCGTCTGATCGACATTCTTGAGCCGACGCAGCAGACGGTAGATGCGCTGATGAAGCTCGATCTTCCGGCTGGTGTAGACGTCGAGATTAAAGCTTTCGAGAAGTAGTTTCATTAACCCGGCAGTGCGGTGATTGTGCCGCATGATGAGGAGAGGAAGAAATGGCAGTTACGGGAATTCTTGGAAAGAAGATCGGCATGACGCAGGTCTTCGACGAAAAGGGCGAAGTTCACCCGATTACGGTGCTGCAGGCCGGCCCCTGCGTTGTGACGCAGTTGAAGAGTCTGGCCAAGGATGGCTACGAGGCCGCACAGATTGGCCTGGTTGAGTTTGTGAAGGAAAGCAAGCTAACCAAGCCCGAGGCAGGCCACCTGAAGAAGAGCGATGCTCCTCCGGTGAAGTACGTGAAGGAAGTGGCTCTGGAGCTTGCGGAAGATGGCTCAGAGAGCACCAAGGCCGGCGATCGCGTTCTGGTGGATATTTTTTCGGACGCGAAGTTTGTCGATGTGATCGGCACTTCGAAGGGCCGCGGTTTTGCGGGTGTTGTGAAGCGCCATAACTTTGGCGGTGGTCCTGCGGCTCACGGACACATGTTCCAGGTGCAGGGTTCGATTGGTGCTTCGAGCTTTCCGTCGCGTGTTTTCCCTGGCCAGCGTATGCCGGGCCACTTCGGCACCGACCAGGTGACAGTTCGCAATCTCCGGATTCGCGGCATTGACCTGGACGAGAACCTGCTGATGGTGGAGGGCGCGGTTCCGGGCCCCCGCGATGGTTACGTGATGATCTCGAAGGCGAAGGCTCCGCCGCGTGAGCGCCGAGGATTCGGCGGCTCGGGCACGGTTGACCCGCTGAAGGCTTCGAAGAAGGCCACTGCCAAGAAGAAGTAAGACTGGCAGCCTAGTAAATATGCGCTCGGTATGAGTGCGACAAGATGACGAGCCGGCAGGCAAGAAAGCCGGCGGAAGAAGAAGACGATGGCAAACGTGGATGTAGTCAATCTGAATGGGCAAAAGGTGGGCTCGGTGGAGCTGGCCGACGCGATCTTTGGCGCCGACCAGGTGAACGAGGCTCTGCTCTGGGAAGCGGTCAAGCACTACCGTGCTTCGCTGCGCCAGGGTACGCACGCCACCAAGAACCGTAAGCTGGTTGCCGGTTCGGGCAAGAAGCTTTGGAAGCAGAAGGGCACAGGCCGTGCGCGTATCGGCTCGGTGCGTTCGCCCCTGTGGCGCCATGGCGGCACGGTGCATGGACCTCAGCCTCGCTCGTACGATTATGCTTTCCCGCGCAAGAAGCTCCTGGGCGCACTGCGCTCGGCTTTGGCGGCAAAGCTGGCTGATGGCAAGCTGACGATTGTGGACTCGTTCGAGATCAAGGAAGCGAAGACCAAGCTTTACCGCAAGGCGCTGGACACCTTGGGTGTGACGCGCACGGCTCTGCTTGTCGACAACGGCAAGACCCTGACGACGGCTGTGGTGCTCGGTGCACGCAACCTGGAAGGCGTGGAGCTGGTGCTGAACAACGAGGTTCATCCTTATGACCTGTTGCGTTATGATCGCGCGATCTTTTCGAAAGAGGCGATTGAGCAGCTGGCCGAGGCGCTGACCAAAACCGTGTCGAAGCGCAAGCTGGCACAGACGGAGGCTGCGTAATGCCGACGATTTATACCGTAATTCGCAAGCCGCTGATTACCGAGAAGGGCTTGAATGTGAAGGAAACCGAAGGGACGCTGGTGTTTGACGTCGCTCCCGAGGCGACCAAGACCGAAGTGAAGCAGGCTGTTGAGGCCCTCTTCAAGGTGAAGGTTGCCGCGGTTCGCACCTCGAACGTTCTGGGTAAGGAACGCCGCCGCGGGAAGTTTGCGGGCTTCCGTCCGGATTGGAAGAAGGCATACGTTCGGCTGAAGGCCGGTGAGAAGATGCCGGAGTACGTGAGCAACCTGTAAAAGCAGGGAGTAGGGAGTAGAAAACCTTACTGCTCACGACTTGAGAAGGATTATCGGAGCGCGGATTGAGTGGCGCTCCGGAGAAACGGGGAGAGTGGTGTGGAAGATTGCACCGATTCTTCAGGACAAAGACGATGGCTATCAAGACATATAGACCGATAACGCCGACGCTGCGCTTCAAGAGCACGCAGGTGAACGACGATCTTACGACGTCGACGCCGCACAAGCCGTTGCTCACTACGCGCAAGCGCACGGGCGGACGCCGCAACTCGGGCGATCTGACCATCCGTCACCATGGCGGTGGGCACAAGCAGAAGATTCGTCTGATTGACTTCAAGCGCGACAAGTCCGGTGTTCCGGGCAAGGTTGCGACGATTGAGTACGATCCGAACCGCTCGGCCCGCATCGCATTGGTGCACTATGCCGACGGTGAGAAGCGCTACATCCTGCAGCCGGTCGGGCTGAAAGTTGGCGCGACTGTCAGTTCCGGCCCCGAGGCCGATATTTTGGTGGGTAATGCTCTGCCGCTGCGGTTTATCCCGGCTGGTACGATTGTGCACGCGATTGAGCTTCGCCCCGGCAAGGGCGCGCAGATGGCGCGTTCGGCTGGTGCGCAGGCGCAGCTGGTTGCCAAGGAAGGTGACTACGCGCTGCTGAAGCTGCCTTCGGGTGAGACCCGTAAGGTGCTGGTGGACTGCTACGCGACCATCGGCCAAGTTGGTAACACGGACCACGAAAACATTTCGATCGGCAAGGCCGGCCGTAATCGCTGGAAGGGCATTCGCCCGACCAACCGCGGCGTGACCATGAACCCGGTTGACCACCCGCACGGCGGTGGTGAGGGCAAGACCTCGGGCGGACGTCATCCTGTGACGCCGTGGGGCCAGCCGACTCGCGGATACAAGACGCGCAACAACAAGCGGACCGACGCATTCATCGTCAGCCGCCGGCAGAAGTAAGGAGCGACGAGGGATATGGCACGTTCGACGAAAAAGGGTCCGTTTGTAGACACGCACCTGATGGTGAAGGTCGAGGCGCTAAACACGGCCAACGATAAGAAGGTTGTGAAGACATGGTCGCGGCGCTCGACGATCTTCCCTGAGTTTGTAGGGCATACGATTGCCGTGCACAACGGCAAGAAGTTTGTTCCGGTTTACGTGACCGAGAACATGGTGGGCCACAAGCTGGGTGAATTTGCCCCGACGCGCACATTTAAGGGCCACACGGCAGGCAAGGCAGCCGAGGCCGGCGCGAAGGCGAAGTAACAAGACACAGATATGGACCGGCGGTTGAGATATACCGCCGGCCGAGAGATTGAGGAAGAGACGATGGCAGTCGAGACAAAAGAATACCGGGCCGAGGCCAAGTTTCAGCGCGTGTCGCCGCAGAAGGCGCGCCTGGTGCTCGATCTGATCAAGGGCCGCGGAGTGCAGGAGGCGCTGGAGACGGCGGCCTTCACCAAGAAGCGCATTGCTCCGGTGATCCACAAGCTGTTGGTTTCGGCAGTGGACAACGCCAAGTACGTGGCGGGCGAGCAGGGACTTGATCTGGACGTGGATAACCTCTACGTGAAGCAGGCACTGGCGAATGACGGGCCGCGTATGAAGCGCATCCGCCCTGCGCCGATGGGCCGCGCGTATCGCTATCAGCGCCGGTTGGCACATATTGTGCTGACGGTGGCGGAGCGCAACGGCGGAGCAACGCTGGTGACGAAGGTGGAAGAGCCTGAAGTGTCGGCAAAGCCCGCGAAGAAGGCTCCGGCAAAGAAGGCGGCCGCCAAGAAGGCTCCTGCGAAGAAAGCCACAACCAAGAAGGCCGCCGCTAAGGCGTAAGAAGGTTTGAGGGAGTAATTATGGGACAGAAAGTCCATCCTTACGGATTCCGGCTGGGAGTGAACAAGCCGTGGCGTTCGCGCTGGTACTCGGAGCGCGACTATGACAAGCTCCTTGTCGAAGATGTCAAGCTGAAGGCCGAGCTTCGCGAGAAGCTGAAGGCTGCCGGCGTCAGCTCGGTCGAGATTGAGCGCCCGGGCAACAAGCTGCGTTTCCTGATCCGCACGGCTCGTCCGGGCATCGTGATCGGCCGCAAGGGCGCCGAGATCGAAAAGCTCAAGGCTGAGCTCGGCAAGCGCACCAACCGCGACGTGTTCATCGACATCATCGAGGTGAACAAGCCGGAGCTCGATGCACAGCTTGTTTCGGAGAACATTGCTCTCCAGCTTGAGAAGCGCGTCAGCTTCCGCCGCGCCATGCGCAAGAGCGTTGATTCGGCGCTGCGCTTCGGCTGCAAGGGCATCAAGGTTCGCGTTTCGGGCCGCTTGAACGGCAACGAAATCGCTCGCTCGGAGTGGTATCTGCAGGGCCGTCTGCCGCTGCATACGCTTCGCGCGGATATCGACTACGGTTTCACGGAAGCGAACACGACCTATGGCGTGATCGGCGTAAAGACGTGGATCTATCGCGGCGACATCTACGAGCAGAAGCGCCGCACGGCGCAGGCTCCGGTAACGGGCACGTCGGTGTTCTAAGAGCAGCTTCCCGTCTTCAGTACCTGGCGGCCGGATTCGGTTATTGGGGAGCGGGACGGGAGTAGAGCTGTAGAGCAGTAAAAATCAAGCTAAGCGCTGGCACAGCCAGAATTGATAAAGGCGGCTGGTAGCAGCTTTTGAGGATTTCGTTATGTTGATGCCTAAGAAGGTGAAGTTTCGTAAGCAGCAGAAGGGCAAGCGTCGCGGTAAGGCGTGGCGTGGTTCCTCGCTTGCGTTCGGCGAGTATGGTTTGAAGGTGCTTGAGGCGGGTTACATTACCGACCGCCAGATCGAGGCCAGCCGTATCGCGATGACCCGCTTTATCAAGCGCGGCGGTAAGATTTGGCTCCGTCTGTTCCCTGACAAGCCAATCACCAAGAAGCCGGCCGAAGTCCGAATGGGTTCGGGCAAGGGCGCGCTGGATCACTGGGTAGCCGTGGTCAGGCCGGGCAAGATTCTCTTCGAGATGGAAGGCGTGTCTCCTGAGATTGCGCAGGAAGCGATGCGCCTGGCGGCAAACAAGCTGCCGCTGAAGACGAAGTTTGTGCAGCGTCCTGGTGTGATTAAGGCTGCGGCAGAGAAGGAAACGGCTGCTTAAGCAGTGTTTGAAGATTGAGCGGTAGTAAGTCCTGATGAAGGAGACTGCGCCGCTGGAGAAGAAGAGATGGAACTCGATAAGATTCGCAACTTGAGCGATGAGGAACTGGTGAGCCAGGAGAAGGCGTCGGCGGAGCAGCTCTTCCGCCTGCGTTTTCAGGCATCGCTGGGGCAGAACGACGGAGTGAAGAAGCTCCGCGAACTGCGCAAGGACATTGCTCGCATCAAGACCGTGGCGCGTGAGCGCCAGCTCGGCATCGCCTCGGCGCAAGCCGGAACGAAAACAGTTACGGCGAAGGCTGGAAAGAAGGGAGCACGCTAAATGGCGAACGAAGAAGCAGTGCAGGCGCCGGCGGCTAACTCGCGGCGTAATGAGAAGGTCGGCAACGTGGTCTCGACGAAGATGCAGAAGACCATCGTGGTCGAAGTGGAGATGCGCAAGGCGCATCCGAAGTACAAGCGCATTGTGAAGAGCTCGAAGAAGTTCTATGCGCACGACGAGCAGAACTCGGCGCGCGTGGGCGATGTGGTTCGCATCCGCGAGACGCGTCCGACGAGCAAGCTGAAGCGCTGGGCGTTGGAAGAGATCGTCCGCCGTTCATCGCTGGGACAGATTGAAGACGCTGCGAAGCCGGCTGCGGTTTAACGCGCGAGGAAAGGGAGAAGAACCATGGCAGTGCAAATGAGAACCATGCTCGCGGTGGCCGACAACTCCGGCGCGCGCAAGCTGCAGGTTATCAATCCGATCGGCGGTTCGCTCGGTCGGACGGCGGCGCTCGGTGACATTGTTACCGCTGCGGTGAAGGAAGCTTCACCGGATGGTACGGTGAAGAAGGGCAAGGTTGTGAAGGCCGTCATCGTCCGTACGCGCAAGGAGTATCGCCGCAAGGACGGCACCTATATCCGCTTCGATGAGAATGCGGCTGTGGTGATTGACGATGCACATGAGCCGGTGGGAACCCGTGTTTTCGGTCCCGTTGCTCGTGAGCTGCGTGAAAAGAAGTTTTTGAAGATCGTTTCGCTGGCTCCGGAAGTTGTTTAGTTTCGGCTGCTGCTGAGAGAGAAGAAGATGGCGAAGGTAAAGATTCATCGCAACGATACGGTTAAGGTGATTACGGGCTCCGATCGTGGGAAGACGGGGCGTGTGCTGCGTGTTTTCCCGGATAAGGGTAAGGTCCTGGTTGAGCATGTGCGCATGATCAAGAAGACGATTTCGTCGAAGACCGGCCAGCGTACGCAGGGCGGCATCGCGGAACAGGAGTCGCCGATCGACGTCTCCAACGTAGTGCTGGTTGAGCGCGGCAAAGCTGGCAAGTAAGCAACAATTCTCAGCCGCGTGCTGAGAAAATTGAACACCTGCCGTAACGGTACACGGTTGTCAGACTCGGTTCTGAGACCACTCCGGGGACCGGCAGAAAGAGAGCAAAGCAATGGCAGCAAGGCTGAAAGAGAAGTACAACAAGGAAATCAAGCAGGCTCTGCAGAAGGAACTCGGTCTCGAGAATCCAATGGCAGTGCCGAAGCTCGAGAAGATCGTCCTGAACATGGGGCTCGGCGAAGCGACGCAGAACAACAAGCTGCTCGATCCTTTGGTGGGCGACTTAGCGTCGATCAGCGGCCAGAAGCCGGTGACCACGAAGGCGAAGAAGTCGATTGCAGCCTTCAAGGTTCGCGAAGGCATGGCGATTGGCGCGATGGTGACGCTGCGCAACGACAAGATGTACGAGTTCCTGGACCGTCTGATTGCAACGGCTCTGCCTCGCGTTCGCGATTTTCGCGGCGTGTCGACGAAGAGCTTTGACGGCCGCGGCAACTACACTCTTGGTCTGCGCGACCAGCTGATCTTCCCGGAGATTGATTACTCCAAGGTTGAGAAGCTTAAGGGCCTGAACATCACCATTGTGACCACGGCCCAGGATGACAACTCTGCGCGCGCGCTGCTGAAGGCTTTCGGCATGCCGTTCCGTCAGGGTGCGTAAGAGGAGTTAAGAGGATTTATGGCAACCACTGCAAAACGAGTGAAGGACGCGCGGAAGCCGAAGTTCAGCTCCCGCAAGCACAACCGGTGCAAGCTCTGTGGACGTCCGCGTGCGTATCTGCGCAAGTTCGGCGTTTGCCGTCTGTGCTTCCGTGCACTGGCGCTGAAGGGCGAGATCCCCGGCGTTGTGAAGTCGAGCTGGTAAGAAAGCAGCTATTAGCCGTTAGCTTTTAGCTCTTAACTCGATGTGCTGACCGGAACGGTCGCTACGAGTGAGAAACTAGAAGCTAATAGCTAAAAGCTAAGAGCTGGTTTTAACCATTTCCGCTGGTTTCCGCACATCGCGGACGAACGGGAAATGAAGGAGAAGGAATGAGTCTGACCGACCCAGTAGCAGATTTTCTGGCGCGCATCCGCAATGCGATTCGTGCTCGCCACCAGAAGCTGGATGTTCCGGCTTCGAAGCTGAAGACCGAGATTGCCCGCATTCTCAAGGAAGAGGGCTATATTTCGAACTACAAGACCCAGGAAGAAGATGGCAAGCAGGTTCTCCGCGTGTACCTGAAGTACGGCGGCAGCGAAGCGGCCATCCGCGATCTGGCTCGCGTTTCGCGTCCCGGTTGCCGCGTGTATATTGGCCGCGATGAGATCAAGCGCGTGCAGGGTGGACTGGGCATCTCGATCATGACTACCCCGAAGGGGGTCATGACCGGCCGCCAGGCTCGCCGCGAAGGCGTGGGCGGCGAAGTGCTCTGTGAAGTCTGGTAGAGCTGACCGCTCGGGCGACTGCCTTCGGCATATGCCGCAGATAGTTTCGCTAAACACGAGCAGTTTTGGATATACCGGGAGCTCGGCTCTCACGGCTGCAGTGGAACGATGGAGACATCGGGACTCGCAAGCCACTAAGGATTGAAGCAATGTCTCGTATTGGAAAGAAGCCGATCGCACTGGCTGCCGGCGTGAAATATAAGGTCGAGGGTAATACTGTTGTTGTTGAAGGTCCCAAGGGCAAGGTTTCTGCCTTGGTTGCCGAAGGCATCACGCTCGAGACTAAGGACGGCCAGCTTCTGGTGAACCGTTCGGATGAAAAGTACGCTGCTGTTCACGGTCTGACCCGCGCTCTGGTTTTCAACGCGGTTGAGGGCGTGACGAAGGGCTGGACGAAGGAGCTGGATATCGTCGGCATCGGTTACCGCGCCGAGTTGAAGGGCAAGGGCACGGTGGTATTTACACTGGGCTACTCGCACCCGATCGAGTTCCCTCTACCGACCGGCATTGAAGTGACGATTGACCCGAAGCAGACACATCTGACCGTAACTGGCATTGACCGCCAGAAGGTTGGCCAGGTGGCGGCTGACATGCGTTCGCTGCGCAAGCCGGATCCATACAAGAACAAGGGCGTTCGCTACTCGGATGAGAAGCTGAAGAAGAAGGCCGGCAAGACTGGCAGCAAGTAAGAAATCAACCGAACGGGGTCGCAGGGCGGCCCCGCTGATAGGAAAAGTGACACCATGATTACGCAGACCAAGAGAAACGCGATTCGGCAGCGCATTCACGCGCGCATCCGCCGCAAACTGAGCGGTACGACCGAGCGTCCGCGCCTGAACGTGTACCGCTCGCTCAACCACATCTACGCGCAGGTGATTGACGATCAAACAGGTGCGACGATTGTCTCCGCTTCGACCATCAAGTCGAAGACGGGCGGCAACATTGCTGCGGCCAAAGAGATTGGCGCGGAGATTGCGAAGAAGGCCGTCGAGAAGGGCGTGAAGAAGGTGGTCTTCGACCGCGGTGGCTATCTGTATCACGGCCGCATCAAGGCGCTTGCTGATGCAGCTCGCGAAGCCGGACTTGAGTTCTAAGGCGCTTCCGCGCTTTGGCGTTTTGGTCGAGAGAATCGGCCAAGTGAGAAATGAGTTTTCCAGGGCCGCTGGCGCGGTTCGGAAGGACAAACGAGAGCAATGACGATTTTGAAGAAGAAACTCGATGCCAACCAGTACAACCTGAAGGATCAGGTGGTGGCCATCAACCGCGTGACCAAGGTGGTCAAGGGCGGCAAGAACATGTCCTTTGCCGCGCTGGTCGTGGTGGGCGACGCCGCTTCGGGCGTGGTCGGCTACGGCTCGGGCAAGGCCAAGGAAGTGCCGCAGGCAATCCGCAAGGGAATTGAATCGGCGAAGAAGAATCTGGTCCGCATCAACCTGACCGAGACCACGATTCCGCACCAGGTTCTGGGCCGCTTTGGCTCGGGCCAGGTGCTGCTGAAGCCCGCTCCTGAGGGTACCGGCGTTATCGCCGGCGGCGCGGTTCGCGCTGTGATGACCTCGGCCGGCGTGCAGAACGTTCTGACCAAGAGCCTTGGCACCGCCAACCCGCACAACGTGATCAAGGCGACCTTTGACGCACTGGTTCAGCTGCGCGACAGATCCGAAGTGGCCACCATGCGCGGCAAGGCCGTGGAGGAGCTCTAAATCATGGCTGAGACCAAGAAGATTCGCATTCAGTATTTCCGTTCGGCCATTGCCACTCCGGTGAAGCACAAGCTGGTGGTGAAGGGCCTGGGCTTTACGCGGCTCAACCAGATCGTCGAGCGGGAAGACACCGCATCCATTCGCGGCATGGTCAAGACCATTCCGCATCTGGTTCGCATTCTGGAAAACTAGTGACCGATGGCCGGCGATTGCTGGCCTCGGCAATTAACGCGAGTCGGCGGATGCCAAATCTGCTGGCGATATAGCGAGGAAAACATGGCAACTCGTAATCTTTCGAATCTGCGCGCCCCGAAGAAGGCTAACACCGGGCGCAAGCGTGTCGGCCGCGGTATGGGCTCCGGCATGGGTAAGACTTCAACCCGCGGCCACAAGGGCCAGGGTTCGCGTTCGGGCTCCAGCCTGATGCGCGGCTTCGAAGGCGGCCAGATGCCGCTGCACCGCCGCCTCCCGAAGCGTGGCTTCACGAACATCTTCCGCACTGAGTACACGGTTGTGAATCTGGACCGCATTGCGGAGCTGGGCGTGACGGAAATTACCCAGGACGACTACAAAAAGCTTGGTCTGGCTTCGAGCAAGAAGGCTCTCATCAAGATTCTTGGCTCGGGCGAGCTGACCTCGGCGGTTACGATTTCGGCGCACAAGTTCTCGAAGTCGGCTGTGGAGAAGATCGAAAAGGCTGGCGGCAAGGCGATCATGCTTGGCGGCGAGCCGGCTGCAGCGAAGGCTTAAGCGTTGATGGTATCCCAGGTCCCAAAGTCGGGACCTGGGATACCCGAAATTGCAAGATGGGCCAGCGAGTGCGGTGAGCGCGACAACCCCCGGTCGGCGCGACTAAGATAGGTACACACGGACAATTCGGCGCCTGCGGGCGCGAAGGGTATTCCTAAACATGCTTGAGAAGTTTCTGAACATCTTCCGGGTCCCCGATCTACGTAAGCGCGTACTGTTTACGCTCGGAATCCTGGCCGTTTACCGTCTTGGCGCGTTCATCCCTACCCCCGGCATCAATGCCGATCTGCTTGAAAAGCTGTTTGCGGCACAGAGCGGTTCGGCGCTTGGCCTGATGGATCTGTTTGGTGGCGGTAACCTGCGCCGTATGACGATCTTCGCGCTCGGCATTATGCCGTACATTACCGCGTCGATCATCTTCCAATTGCTGACGGTGGTTTATGAGCCGCTGGCGCGCATTCAGAAGGAAGGCGAGCTGGGACGCCGCAAGATTACGCAGTGGACGCGCTATGTAACGGTCATTCTTGGTGCGCTGCAGTCGATTGGTATTGCTGCAATTTTGACCAAGCAGGGACTTGTGCTGCATCCGGGGATCGGCTTCACCCTGATGACGGTGCTGACGCTGACAACCGGCACGGCGTTCATCATGTGGCTGGGCGAGCAGATTACGGACCGCGGTATTGGCAACGGCATGAGCTTGCTGATCTTTGCAGGTATTGTTGCGGGCCTGCCGCATGGCGTGATCGATCTTGTTCAGAAGATTCAGTCGAATGCGTGGGGCGCGTTTACACTCTTCGGCATCCTGATTGTCCTGGTGTTGATGATTGCGGTGGTCGCGTTCATTGTGTATGTGGAACGCAGCGAGCGCCGTATTCCGATTCAGAGCGCGCGGCGTATTGTGGGCCGCCGCATGATGGGTGGCGCTTCGAGCCATCTGCCGCTGAAGGTGAACTCGGGCGGCGTGATGCCGGTTATCTTTGCGAGCTCGATCCTTTCGGCTCCGCTGCTCTTCAGCCAAATCGAATGGGTGCAGAACAACAAGCTGCTGCAGCCGATTGTTCGCGCGCTGACTCCGGGTGAGCCGTGGTATGAATTGCTTTACATGCTGGGCATCATCTTCTTCGCGTACTTCTACGTGTCGATTGTGATGAAGCCGGACGATATTGCGGATAATTTCCGCAAGTCAGGTTCGTTTATTCCCGGTATCCGTCCTGGCAAGCGCACTTCGGACTTCATCAATGACATTTTGACTCGCATTACGCTGGTCGGTGCGCTCTATCTGATTATCATTTCGCTGGTTTCGACCTTCATGATTTCGGGTATCCACCTTAATCACCTGTGGTTGATTGGCCGCGTGTTTGACCAACTGCCGGCGTGGATGACCAACGGCCTCGGCTTCAGCTTCGCGTTTGGCGGCACTTCGCTGCTGATCGTGGTGGGCGTGGCGATGGATACGGTGAACCAGATCGAGTCGCAGCTGATTATGCGGCACTATGACGGCTTCTCGCCGCGTTCGGGCCGCATCCGCGGAAGGAAGACCTGGTAATGTCGTCTTCCGTAACGGAAATCACAAACGGCCGGGAATCGGGGAACACTACGATTCCTGGCCCGATTCTTTTACTGGGCGCGCCGGGCGTGGGCAAGGGAACGCAGGCCAAAGAGCTAGTGAAGCTGTGGGGGATTCCGCAGATTTCGACTGGCGACATTCTGCGGGCCAATGTGAGCCAGGGGACTGAGCTGGGCAAGACTGCCAAGGATCTGATGGACAAGGGCGAGTTAGTGCCCGACACGTTGGTTAACGAAATGGTTGCCGTCCGCCTGGCGGAGCCTGATACGGTCCGTGGATACGTTCTGGACGGTTTTCCGCGGACGCTGAACCAGGCGAGCTGGCTGGACAGCCGGTTGGCTGGGCAGAATGGCGGACTCCCGGTGGTTGCTGTGAGTCTCAAAGTGGACTATAATCAGTTACTGCGCCGTATTACGGGGCGCAGGAATTGTCCTGTCTGCCAGACGATCTACAACATCTACGCAAAGCCACCTAAAGTGGCAGGCATTTGCGATGTTGAAGGTGCTGCGCTGGTCCAGCGAGCTGACGACACGGAAGAGGTCTTTACGGAGCGCATGAAAGCGTACTCCGAGCTGACCGCGCCTGTGGTTGAGCATTATCGGAGTCAGGGACGTTTCGCGGAAGTGGACGGAGATCAGCCGATTGAGGTGGTTTCCGCCGGGATTATTGCCGCCGTCGAGCGGTTGCGGGCAAGCTAGCGCAACCGGCACGGTGGTTCTGTGCGTGAAGCGCAGAGAATGAAAGAGAGATTTGAGTGGCTGTCGTTCTAAAGTCGTCGAAAGAGATCGAGAAGATGCGTCGCGCGGGCCATGTGGTCCGGCAGGTGCTGGAGCAGGTGCGCGCGGCGGTGAAGCCGGGTGTGACGACTGCGGATCTCGACAAGGTGGCTGAAGAAGTGCTCAACGGATTTGGTGCGAAGGCTGCGTTCAAGGGCTACCACGGGTATCCGGCGGTGCTCTGCGCTTCTGTGAATAGCGAAGTAGTGCACGGGATTCCTTCGTCGAAGCGGGTTTTGAAGGAAGGCGATATCGTTTCGCTGGACTTTGGCGCGATTGTAGACGGCTACTATGGCGATTCAGCGATTACGGTTGCGGTGGGCGAGAAGATTGACCCTAAGACCGAACGGCTGCTGAAGGTAACGGAAGAGTCGCTGCACAAGGCGATTGCTGTGGTGAAGCCGGGCGCGACGCTGGGTGATATCGGCGCGGCTGTGCAGCAGATGGTCGAGGCTGAAGGGTTTTCCGTGGTTCGGGATTTTGTGGGCCATGGGATTGGGACCAACATGCATGAGGATCCGCAGGTGCCAAATTATGGCAGTGCGGGTAAAGGCATGAAGTTGAAGGCCGGCATGGTTTTTGCCATCGAGCCGATGGTGAATGCCGGCAAGCCGGAAGTCCGGGTTTTGAAGGACGGCTGGACTGCGGTAACAGACGATGGAAGCATGAGTGCTCATTTTGAGCACACGGTGGCGGTGACAGACACCGGGGCGACAATTTTGACGGCGTAAATAAGACGCTTGTCCAAAACATAAGGGCGCGTGAGCGCAGCGGGATACGGATTGTCGAAAGAAGACGCGATTGAGGTAATGGCAACGGTTGTAGAGACGTTGCCCAATGCCATGTTTAAGGTCAAGCTCGAGAATGAGCACGAGGTTCTGGCTCATGTTTCGGGCAGGATGCGCAAGAACTTCATCCGCATTCTTCCGGGGGACCGCGTAGCAGTGGAGCTTAGCCCCTACGACCTGAATCGCGGACGGATTGTGTACCGCTACAAATGAGCTATTAGCTGCTGAAAGTTGGCGGCTGATTTACCCCGCGTGGTCTGCAGAATGCGCGGAGAAAAGGGCAGCAGAAGAAATGAAAGTCCGTGCATCAGTGAAGAAGATTTGCGTGAAGTGCAAGGTCATCAACCGCAAGGGTGTGGTTCGCGTGATCTGCGAGAACGCAAAGCACAAGCAGCGCCAGGGCTAAGACGGCCTGGCAACATGGAACCTCCATTATGGGGCGAGTTAGCTTGAGTCAAGGCTTGCGATGAACCCTGGAGGGATTCCGGATTAACCCGTGCGGACCGGCGCTAGGCCGGAGGCACACAACCAGAAGCAGCTAAGAAGGATTCTCGAATGGCACGTATTGCTGGCGTCGATCTGCCCCGCAACAAGCAGGCTCGGATCGCGCTGACCTACATCTACGGCATCGGCGATCCTCGCGCGGCCAAGATCCTGGAGAAGGCAAATGTTGATGCCTCCAAGAAGATTCAGGATCTGGGCGAAGACGAGGTCAACCGCATCCGCCAGGTGATTGAGGACGAGGGTGATGTTGAGGGCGATCTCCGCAAGGACGTCCAGATGCACATCAAGCGCCTCATCGACATCCAGAGCTTCCGTGGCAGCCGTCATCGTCGCGGCTTGCCTGTCCGCGGACAGCGCACTCACACCAATGCCCGCACGCGCAAGGGCCCTCGTAAGGGCACTGTGGCCGGCAAGAAGAAAGCGACGGCGAAGACCTAATGGCGAAGGAAAAAGCCGGCAAGGCTGGCAAGAACAAGAAGTTCAAGAAACGCGAGCGGAAGAATGTGCCGTACGGCATTGCGCACATTCAAGCCTCGTTCAACAACACCATCGTGACCATTACGGACCAGGTGGGCAACACGCTGAGCTGGAAGACGGCCGGTTCGCTGGGCTTCAAGGGCTCGCGCAAGGGAACCCCGTTTGCGGCGCAGCAGGCGGCTTCGAACGCTGCTGGCATTGCTCGCGATCACGGTCTTCGTGCCGTGGACGTTCGCGTGGCCGGTCCCGGATCGGGCCGCGAGTCGGCAATTCGTGCGCTCGCTGCCGCTGGTATCGAAGTGAAGTCGATTCGCGACGTGACGCCGGTGCCGCACAACGGCTGCCGTCCGCCGAAGCGTCGTCGTGTGTAAGAACAGCTATTAGCTCCTAGCTTTTAGCTCTTAGCTTGATCGCGTGACGACGAGTTGAGAGCTAAAAGTGAAGAGCGAGTGGCTACTAAAGAATTTGGGCCGGGAGGACACATCCTCCGGATGCGTAAACCGGCCGTCACCTGAGTTTTAGGAGAAGAAATGGCTCGTTATACCGGAGCAGTATGCCGCCTTTGCCGTCGCGAAGGCACCAAACTTTTTTTGAAGGGCACCAAGTGCACCTCGGACCGTTGCCCGCTTGAGAAGCGCAACTTTGCGCCTGGCCAGCATGGCAAGGACCGCAAGACCAAGATTGTGGGCTACGGCCTGCAGCTGCGCGAGAAGCAGAAGGCCAAGCGCATCTACTTCACGCTCGAAGGCCAGTTCCGTGCTTACTACGAAAAGGCCAGCCGTGCGACGGGCGTTACCGGCGACCTGCTTGTTCAGCAGCTTGAGCGCCGTCTGGACAACGTTGCGTTTCGCCTTGGCTTTGCGATTTCGCGCCGCCAGGCTCGCCAGGTTGTTCGCCACGGCCATGTGCTGGTGAATGGCAAGAAGGTGAATATTCCTTCTTACCAGGTGAACGTGGGCGACGTGGTTTCGATCGCGGAAGGCGCCAAGAAGCACGTCATCATCGAGCAGGGTGCGCAGTACGCTGCGCAGAACCCCGTTCCGGCGTGGCTCGAAGCTGATTTTGCGAATCTGTCCGGTCGCATTCTTTCGCTTCCGGAGCGCAAGGACGTGAGCCTGCCGGTCAACGAGCAGCTGATCGTCGAACTTTACTCGAAGTAAACAGTAAATTGGGCATGGCGGGCAGTAAGTCGTCTGCCTTGCTCAGTCTGCTGCACACCAAAACTGAAGGAGAACTTGCGCGGCCGCCGCAGAATGCTTCGCGACGTACATGCCGCGTGGGAAACGAGAGACACATATGCTTTGGAGAGGATTTCAAAAACCCAAGCGCCTTGCGGTCGATGCCGAGACGCTCACCGAGACCTACGGCAAGTTCAGCGCCCAGCCTTTTGAGCGCGGCTTCGGCACTACCATCGGCAACGCTCTTCGCCGCACGCTGCTCAGCTCGATCGAAGGCGCCGCTGTCACCGCCATTCGTATTGAAGGCGTGTTGCACGAATTTCAGTCGATCACAGGTGTGGTTGAGGACGCGACCGACATTATCCTGAACCTCAAGCAGGTTCCTTTTAAGCTGGCGGGCGATGGTCCGAAGGCGCTGTACCTGCGCGCTGATCAGCCGGGCGTCGTAACCTCCGGCATGATTGAAGCCGACGGTGACGTGGAAATTCTTGACAAGAATGTGTATATTGCGACGGTCTCCGAGGGCGGCAAGCTCGAAATGGAGATGCGCCTGAAGCGCGGTCGCGGTTATGTCTCAGCCGATAAGAACTTTGACTCGGACCTGGGCCTCGGATTCATTCCTGTGGACTCGGTTCACTCGCCTGTGCGCCGCGTGAACTACGTTGTGGATGCTGCCCGTCTGGGACAGATCACCGACTACGACAAGCTGACGCTCGAAGTGTGGACGAACGGCGCGGTTTTGCCGGCCGATGCAGTTGGCCTGGCGGCGAAGCTGCTGAAGGACCACATGAATATCTTTATCAACTTCGAGGAAGAAATTGAGGCCGGTGAGACGGGTGTGTCCGATGGGCTGCCCCGCCTGACGAACGATAACCTCAATCGCTCGGTCGAAGAGTTGGAGCTTTCGGTTCGCAGCTACAACTGCCTCAAGAACGCCAACATCCAGACGATTGGCGAACTGGTACAGAAGACCGAAGCCGAGATGCTGAAGACGAAGAATTTCGGCCGCAAGAGCCTGAACGAGATCAAGGAAATTCTTGCGCAGATGGGCCTTTCGCTTGGCATGAAGATTGACGAGCGCGGCAATGCGGTTCCGGGGCCGACGAGCATTCCGCCGGCAGCGGCACTGGCAGCGAGCTACGGTCGTTATGACGATGAAGACGAGCCACTGGATTCGGTTGACCTCCAGTTGCCCACTGAAGAGAACTTTTAAAAACAGCTATAAGCTTTTAGCTGTTAGCTTTTTGGGTGCCCCACACTTCGATTGCAAGTGTGGGGAAACTCCAAGCAGATTATCGGAAAGAGAGTTTCACCATGCGCCATCGCAATGCAGGATTCAAGCTCGGACGCAACACCAGCCACCGCCGCGCGCTGCTGCGGAACCTGGTCACGTCCGTGATTGTGGAAGACCGCGTGGAGACGACCGTGGCCAAGGCCAAGGCCGTTCGCCCGCACATTGAAAAGATGATCACCCTCGGTAAGAAGGGCGATCTGCACTCGCGCCGCCAGGCGCTTAGCTTCCTTATGACGGACACGGCTGTCACTCGTCTCTTTGAGACGGTGGCTCCGCGCTACGGCGACCGCCAGGGCGGTTACCTGCGCATTGTCCGCACTGGTTTCCAGAAGGGCGATGGCGCCGAGAAGGCGTTCATCGAATTGCTGGGTGCTGAGAAGCAGCTGGACGAGAAGCGCCAGAAGCGCGCAGAGGTGAAGGCCAAGAAGCGCGCAGAGCTGGAAGCACAGCTCGAAGAGGCCAAGAAGGAACAGGGCGGCGAAGAGGCTGCTTAATCGCCGGACTTTCTCGCAAGTTTCTTTGCAGGTTGTGGAAGGAAACGGGCGCATCCCATGGGATGCGCCCGTTTTGTTTTGTTGCAAAATTTCTTGTGTCGTGTTCCGAACTTTTCTGCATACTTCTCCGAAGTACAAGATGGAGACGCAATTTGGCGGACGACCAAAATCTGTGGAAGCGCATTGCGGACGGGGATATAGAGGCGTTCGACCGGTTCTACCGGGAGAATGCGCAGAGCCTTTACAGGTTTTTTCGTCACATGGTTGGCAATGTTTCGGTTGCGGAGGATCTAACGCAGGAAACATTTGTGGAGATATGGAAGCGGCCGCAGGGGGTTGATCCCGAACGAGGCAGTTTGCGTGCCTATCTGTTCGGAGTTGCGCGTAAGAAAGCTTCCGAATGGTGGCGTACACGGAAGCCAACGGATGGGCTCGACGAAGCTGAGCAGGCGTGCGATTCCAGCGAAACAGCCTCCATTGTCGGCGATGCGTTTGCGCGTTTACCGGCAGAGCAACGGATGTTGCTTTGGCTGCGCGAGGTTGAGGGGCAGTCCTACATGGAGCTCGCCAGCGTCTTTGATGTTCCAGTGGGCACGGTACGTTCGCGGTTGTTTGCTGCGCGTGAGGCTTTGCGCAGGATTTGGCATAGGGCACACGACAAGGAAGGAGCTGCGCATGAAGTGCGATGAGGTAGCGGAGTTTGTATCCGCTCTCTGCGATGGAGAAATCATTCCGCAAGCAGCGGCGGAACACATTGGAAGATGCGCGCAGTGCCAGGCGCTGTTACGGGAGTATACGGCAATGGGTGCGGAGTTGCGCCGTGTGGCGAGCCTTGAGCCGCAATACGATGTGAAGCCGCTCTCGTGGGAGAAACAGCAGGGAAAGCTTTCGATACTGTGGCGGAAAGGATGGGGCATGATGAGGATTCCGAGATTTGCATTTGCGTTCCTGGTTGGGGCGGTCATCGTACTGGGATCGAGCCTTGCAATGGTGAAGGTGCGTGCTCGTTCCGAAGGGAGTGTGTTGCTGATTACGGTTACACGATCTGATGGCAGCAATTTCCATTGCGCACTGGATGAAAAGGATATCCCAAAAGCAAGCTGCGCTAATCTAGGCCCGGAAAAGGGCAGCATGGTGGGCTATCAAATCACATTGCTGTCTAAAAACGGAAATCAGGTTGAGTTAGGGGTACGTACGGCTGCGCGTACTCCTGAGGCGTCTTTTTCGACCGGTGATGTCGCTAAAACGCCTCAGACGACCTATTTGTTCGAGCCCGGTGAGACGCTCAAGCTCAATGTGGCTGGAGTTGGAATCGCCCATATGACTGGCGAATGGACAGATCATGTGCCGGTGTTTCCAGGCGAGCATCATGATATGGATCCGGAGCGGAATGAATTGCGCGTTATGTCGCCGCTACTGCTGAAAGGGAGGCAGGTTGTTGCAGATAGAGAAGGCGACTCGACTTCTGCCTCCAGCGGGCAGGGAATTTACGTGTATTCCCCGACAATCGGAAGGTATCTTATCTCGTTATCTCCGATGCAGGGAGCAGTGCAGGCGCATGTGGCACTCAATCGTATTTCCTTCCAATGGGATGGCGATGACTATGTATTCGTCACAGGGGCACCGGTGACGCGAAGCAATCAACAGGTATGGGTTTTGTATGAGAAAGACTACAAATCTGATGATGTTGGCGTCTTTGGAAATGGTGATTTGAAGCATATTGCGCCGGAAGCTGTGATTCCTGACACTTCTACGAAGAACTGAATGAGAAAGGCAGGTGAGCTATGTTTCGTAGCGTATCTGCCTTTTTGATATGTTCGAAGATTGCTTACGCTGCGTGGGCCAGTTGCTTGGGTTTGGTGAGGTGCATGTAGACGTAGACGATCAGCTGCATCGTGAATGCGCCGGCGCAGTCAAGCAGCACATCCCAGGGGGATGAGCCGCGGTTGGGCAGGAAGCTCTGATGCCACTCGTCGTATGAGGCGATGGTGGCGGTGCCGAGCATGGCGAGCGCGAAGTCTGTGAAGAAACGCGCGCGGGGCAGGGTGAACCACCAGGCGCGCAGCCAGGCGAGGCCGATGAGACCGTAACCGATAAAGTGTCCCATTTTGCGGATGTAGTGGTGCAGGTGAACCCAACGCTCGTCGGATATGTGGCCGAAGATGGTCTGATAGATGGCGCGCAACCAGGAGGATGTGTGGTCGGCGCCCATGGATTCGGTGGATTCGATGAGAATCATGAGAATGCCGAGGGCTACGGGGAGCCAGGTCCGGATCCAGAACCAGAGAGTTCTATCCGGGAGCGGGCGCACCGTGTCCGGGTTGGACACGGGCGCTTCGCTAAGGTTACTCGGCATGATAGTTCGGGGCTTCGCGGGTGATGATGACGTCGTGGACGTGGCTTTCGCGGAGGCCAGCGCCGGAGATGCGAACGAAGCGGGCGTTCTCCTGCAGCTCCTTGATGCTGTCGCAGCCGAGGTAGCCCATGCCGGAGCGGAGGCCGCCGACCAGCTGGTAGACCATGTCGCCGAGAGGTCCACGGTAGGGCACGCGGCCTTCAATGCCTTCCGGAACGAACTTGGCCAGACGGTTGGAGGCGTTATCCGCGCGGTCGCGGGCTACGACGCCGCTGGAACCGTCGTTGGCGCTTTGGAGGTCATCCTTGCCCTGGAAGTAGCGTTCGCCGGAGCCCTGGCTCATGGCGGAGAGCGAGCCCATGCCGCGGTAGCTCTTGAAGCTGCGGCCTTGATACAGGATGGTTTCGCCGGGGCTTTCGTCTACGCCGGCGAAGAGGGAGCCGATCATGACCGAGCTTGCGCCGGCAGCGATGGCCTTGGTGATTTCGCCGGAGTACTTGATGCCGCCGTCGGCGATGACGGGGATGTCGCGTTCTTTTGCAGCGCGGTAGGCTTCGGCGATTGCTGTGACCTGCGGCATGCCGGCACCGGTGACCATGCGGGTGGTACAGATGGAGCCGGGGCCGATGCCGACCTTGACTGCGTCGGCGCCTGCGTCGATGAGGGCCTTGGTGCCTTCGTAGGTGGCGACATTGCCGGCGAGGAGGCCTACGTTCGGGAAGCGCTTCTTGATTTCGCGGACGGCTTCAAGGACTCGCGAGGAGTGGCCGTGGGCGGAGTCGATGGCGAGGACGTCGGCGCGTGCTGCTACGAGCTCGGCGGCGCGTTCGAGGAAGTCACCGGTTGCACCGATGGCTCCGCCTACGCGGAGGCGGCCTTTCGAATCCTTGGCGGCGTTGGGATACTTCTGCTTCTTCTGGATGTCCTTGACGGTAATGAGGCCCTTGAGCTCGTAGTCGCCGTTGACGACGAGGAGCTTTTCTACGCGGTGCTCGTGGAGGATGAGCTCGGCTTCTTCCAGGGTGGTTCCGACGGGGACGGTGATGAGGTTTTTCTTGGTCATCACGTCGTTGACGGGAATGTCGGTGCGGGTTTCGAAGCGGAGGTCGCGGTTGGTGAGGATGCCGACGAGCTTTTTGCCTTGCGTTACTGGCACGCCGGAGATCTTGTAGCGGCGCATGACTTCGAGGGCGTCAGAGATGAGCTGGTCGGGGCCGATGGTGACGGGATCCACGATCATACCGCTCTCAGAGCGCTTGACCTTGTCGATTTCGCCGGCTTGCGCGGAGATGGACAGGTTGCGGTGGACGATGCCGATGCCGCCCTGCTGTGCCATGGCAATGGCCATGCGCGACTCGGTCACGGTGTCCATGGCCGAGGAGAGGAGCGGGGTGTTGAGCACGATGTCGCGCGTGAGCTGCGTCTGCGTGCTGACCTGGTTGGGCACGACGTCGCTGAAGGCGGGAACCAGCAACACATCATCAAATGTCAAAGCTTCAGGGAGACTTGGGGCAAGCATAATACTCTGATGCGCCTGGCGGTACGGGGATTCCAGGGCGGTTTAGGAAATACTGCCATATTTCTGGCCACTTACAAGGTCGCCGCTCCCTGATGGTCCCACCCTATCAAACCAACTGCAGGCTTGATGGGGGCCCCGGTGTCGCGTCGACTCAGCCTATGTGGCTTCATCTGACATCATTTCCTAAACCGCCGAGTTCCGGTACGGCAGGCGCTTCCTAGTATTGTACCTGCTTTGGCAAGAGAGCAGGTTACAGTGGACAGTTCCTTGTGGACCATGGATGGACCGTTGCTCGTTCCCACAGAACCACAGATTCTGTGGTTGGGGGAGGGGGAGGGGGTCCTCTCTTTGTGGCTGTTTTAGTTAGTAGCGGCTGATCCGGCGCAGGTGCTCTTCGAGGTTTGTGTGGTGGCGGCCGGCCATGCGCAAGGCTTCCTCCCGGAAGTCAGGATCGGGGAGGGCGGGAAAATACTCTTGAAAGCGCTTGCCGTCCGGCTGGTTCGGGTTGGGGTGCTTTTCGAGTGTGAGGATGAGGGCGCGGAAGAGGGCAGAAACGGACATGTTGCGGCTTGCGGCGGCGGCGCGGGCGTGGTGGTAGATGTCGTCTGAGACCTGGATGGTGATGTTGGGCATGGGAGCGTCCTTTCTGAAAAGAAAAAGGCCCGATTCCATCGTGGAATCGGGCCTTTTTGCTGACTGTTCTTATTCTGACAGAAAACTCGAAATTCACCGCAAAAGTTAGAGGGATTTTTTGTCTTTAGAATCAATGGGTTAGAAAATAGTTTGTGGAAAAAGACTTGACAGGGTTTTGAGGAGCTTAGAGACCGGAAGCTTTAGCTATTAGCTCCTGGCTTTTAACTGGGCAGAGGGAGAACAGGCGGAAGTGCTGTCCCGCCTTTCCGCAAATTGCGCGGAAGGATGGAGGGACCCGGCGCCTGTACTGAACATTATTGAAACAGGGACAGATTGATTGCGTCAGCCATTGCCTGGTAGCCAGCATCGTTTGGATGAAGATGGTCGGCTGATGAATAGCGTGGCAGCAGCCGTGTTGGATGAGATGGATCGCGTAGAAGGGTATCGAAATCGACGATGCCGTCGAACTGGCCGCTGTTCCTGATCCACTTGTTCACTGCCTGCCGAATGGCATTCTTGGTTTCGGAGTAGTAGCCGGGGATTTCAACGCCTTCGCAGGGCATGATGGTTGTTCCGATTATGCGGATGCCGCGAGCGTGGGCTCGGGAGATTAACTGCTGATATGCCGTGATGATGTCTTCAGGCCTGGGAAGCTCGGATGGATTCGCGAGAAGAGTGCCGTCGAGTTTGGCGCCGGGGAAGCTAATGTCGTTGATGCCTTCGAGCAGCACGATGTTGGTGACGCCAGCGACTGATAAGACATCCCTGTTGAAACGGGCGAGGGTTGAGATACCCAAGCTGGCGAACGGGCCGTCGTGCACGAGGCGATTTCCGGCGATGCCCTGGTTTACGACTGCAAATTGAGAACCTCTCGGTGTCTTCGCGATACGGCGAGCGAGATCAGCGGGCCAGTTGTGGTCCGCTTCCGGTGTGCTTCCATCTCCGTCTACGATGGAGTCACCGATAGCGACAATGACATGCTGGCGCACGTTTGCGGGAATCAGTACAGAGGCGAGGAACACGGAACTCCGGGACTCTGTTCCGTCTTGTATGGATGTGTCTTGTGTGTGGTCTCCGCTCGTGGAGATGATTGCAGTTTTATTGGCCAATGCATGCCAGGTTGTTGCAGTGACTTGCCTAGGAAAATAGAGGCTGATGCTGATCTCTGTTCCATCTTTTACTGCAAGATTGATTGGGTCACTCAGAGCTGGAGCGCCTGATGGAACGGTGATGGAGGCACGGCCTCCAAAAGTGATGGGGTGGATGGAAGCGGAAACAACGCTTGCTGCGTTGTGTGCGATGGCCACGCTGGCCCGGCCTACGAGCAATGGTGCGGAGCTGCATTCGTTTGAGAAGAGGATACGAATCTGTGCTCCGCCGACGGACACGCGTACGCGCTCCCGGACAGTCTGGTTGTTGAGGTTGAGGATTGGCTCATGGGGGTCGGCGTCCGCTGCTTCCGGGCTTGCAGCCCAGGTGGCGATCCATTTGTGCTGCTGGCCTGTCGCAAGATGAGCAATCAGGAGAAGAGAACCAAGAGCTAAAAGCCTTTGGGAGATATTCATTCTGCAACGCCTTTTTTTTTTCACGGTCCACTTTATTTTGTTTCTGAATAATCCGTTGGACGCATATAGATTTCATCCACGTTATAGTCGCCGTTGGCCTGCTGAATGAGAGGCGCTGCGGCGTTGAAATAAGGCTGAAATGCCGGGTCGGCATGGAGTGCGTTCCAGTTTTTCTCCGCGCTTTCTCTGCTGGGATGAGCCACAAGATAGACGAAGGTATTTTTCCATGCGGGGTTGGTGTCTTGGGGAACCCAGTAGCCGATTGCTTTCAGGCCGTGCTTCGCTTGCAGTTTGGAAACGTCGCGGAAGATGGATTCGAGCGCGGGTACTTTGCCTGGCAGGGTGTGGTAAATCATCAGCTCAAAGACCTGGTGTGTGTCGGCTTTGACCGGTTTTGGATACATGATGTGGGTTGTGAAGAGCGCGCCGGCGAGGAAGGAGATCAAGGCGATGCATGCTGGGCTGGCGATTTTCAATGTTCTTTGGCGAAAAGCGGATTGAAGCGTTTTTGTATCTACCTTCACGGAGCTCTCCTTATGCACCCAAACTACCATTGAGCATTCTTAATTCCCATCTCAAAAGTAAGATGTCGCTCTCAAGGATTGTGGTGAGTTGGCGAGAAGCAGCCGCAGATCCTTCTTTCCGCTGAAAAGCGCTTCGTTCTCTTTTTGTGGGTGAACGCTGATGGAAGTTTTGTTTTTATTTTTTCGACATTTTTGGGGAACTGTTTTTGAGGAGATAGCGTATCCCTTGACATTCGACAGGAGAACGGCGTACGTTCTTGTCGAATATCTAGGGGAGATGAGATGCCTACTTCTACGGACTTGTTGCAAGGAACGCTCGATCTGCTGATTTTGCAGACTCTTTCGCTTGAGCCTATGCATGGGTGGGGCGTGGCGCTGCGGATTCAGCAGGTTTCTAAAGATGCGTTGCAGATTGGGCAGGGGTCGCTTTACCCGGCGCTTTACCGGCTGGAGTACAAGGGCTGGATCAAGTCGGAGTGGGGCAGCTCGGAGAATAACCGGCGGGCGAAGTTCTACCGGTTGACGGCGGCGGGACGGAGGCAACTGGAAGCGGAAGTGGAGACTTGGGACCGGCTTTCTGCTGCGATTGGGCTGGTGCTGGGGCGGAGAGTGGAGGTGCCGCGATGATTGGGGAGTGGTTGACTCGAGTGCGGTTTTTGTTTGCCTGGAAACGGCGTGGCGAGATGGACGAGGAGCTGCGGTTTCATTTGGAGCAGTCGATTGCGCTGAAGGTTGCTGAGGGGATGAGCCCGGCGGAGGCGCGGAGGGTGGCGATGGTGGAGTTTGGCGGCGTGGAAGCGACCCGGGAAGAGTGTGAGCGGCAGCGGCCGGGGTGGTGGATGGCCGGAGTTTTGCGGGATGTGCGCTATGCGGCGCGCGGGATTTTGGCGCACCGGTGGTTTTCCGCAGCGATTGTGGTGACGCTGGCGCTGGGGATTGGGCTGAACACGATGGTGTTTACGCTGGTGAACGTTGTGCTGTTCAAGCCGGTGCCGGTGCCGGGCGGGGCGCAACTGGTTTCTGTGATGAATTACAACCATGCACGAAGTGACCAGAGTGTGCCGATGTCGCTGCCTGATTTTGAGCAGTACCGTGCGCAGAGCACGGTGTTTGATTTTCTGGAGGGGGCGACGCGCGAGTCCGGCGTGCTGGTGGAGAAGAGCAATGCGCCGCAGCGGTATTCGATGACGCGGGCTACGGCGGGGATTTTTGCGATGGTGCAGGCGAAGGCTGTGCTGGGGCGCGGTTTTCTGCCGTCAGATGTTGAGCCGGGTGCGGCGCCGGTGATGGTGATTGGGTATGGCGTGTGGAAGGACCGGTACAGCAGCTCCGCGGGCGTGATTGGGCGGCAGGTGAACGTGAATGGGCAGCCGGCAACGATTGTTGGAGTGATGCCGGAGGGCTTTCGGTTTCCGGAGAACTCGGATTTGTGGATGCCGCTGGTGCCTACGCCTGAGTTGGCGAAACGAGACAACCGGGCGCTGTGGGGCTACGGGATGCTGAAGCGCGGAGCGACGCTGCGCGCGGCCGATGCGGAGCTGAATGGCATTGCGGGGCGGTTGGCGGCGCAGTTTCCGGAAGACAAGGATCTGTATGCGAATGTGCTGACCTTTCATCAGCGGTTCAACGGGGGAAAGATTCGCGTGGTGTTTTTGCTGATGCTGGCGGCGGTGGGATTTGTGCTGCTGATTGCATGCGCGGATGTGGCGAACATGATGCTGAGCCGCTCGCTGAGCCGGGAGCGGGAGATGTCGATACGGGCGGCGCTGGGGGCTGGGCGCTGGCGCATTGTGCGGCAACTGCTGATTGAGAGCGTGGTGCTGAGTACGATGGGCGGGGTGCTGGGGCTGGGGCTGGCTGCGTCGGGTGTGCACTGGTTTGATTTGCAGACGAAGCAGATTCGGCCGTACTGGATTGAGTTTTCTACGGACTTTACGGTGTTTGGTTACTTTGCGGCGCTGTGCATTTTGAGTGGAGTGCTGTTTGGGATTGCTCCGGCGCTGCGTTCTTCGAGGCCCGATTTGATGGGCGTGCTGAATGATGGAGCGCGTGGGTCGGGGCGACGCAGTGGAGGATGGTTGTCGGCGACGCTGGTGGTGTTTCAGTTTGCGGTGACGCTGGTGCTGCTGACGGGCGCGGGCATCTTTGTGCGCAGCCTGATGAACAGCCTTTCGACGAATGCGTTTATTCCGGCGGCGAAGTTGACGACGGCGCGGGTGGATTTGCCGGAGAAACGGTACAAGGATGCGGATGCGCGGGTGAAGTATTTTGATGAGCTGCTGCCGGAGCTGCGTGCGATTCCGGGAGTTGAGCATGCAGCGATTGCTTCCGATGCGCCAGGTCTGGGTGCGGGGTCGCAGCCGGTGGAACTGGAACATGTTGTGGTGGCGAATTTGGCGCAGCGTCCGCGAGCGGCGATATTGGCGGTGTCGCCGGGATACTTTGAGACGATTCATATGCCGATTTTGAGCGGGCGCGGGTTTGGGGAGATGGATGGCGCGGCGCATCGCGAGGCAGCTGTGGTGACGCGCGATGGAGCTAACATGCTGTGGCCGGGACAGGATGCAGTGGGGAAGCGGTTGCGTTTGCTGGATGACGACGGCAAGCCAGGGGAATGGATTACGGTTGTGGGCATCTCGGGGAACATGTTGCAAGAGGCACAGGAGGATGTGCCGAAGCCGTTGATGTTTTTGCCTTACCGGCAGCAGGGGTGGGGCAATATGACGTTGATTGTGGAGTCGGATGTGGATCCGCTGGCGTCGATGCGGAAGGCTGCGGCGAAGATTGATGCGGAGTTGCCGCTGAGCGAGCCGCGGCGGTTGGATGCTGCGATTCAACAGCAAGTTTGGTTTTTGAGTTTGTTTGGGAAGATTTTTACGGGGTTTGCGCTGATTGCGATGTTGATGGCGGCGGTGGGGCTGTACTCGGTGATTGCACATGCGACGAGCAGCAGAACGCAGGAGATTGGAGTGCGAATTGCGCTTGGGGCGACAGTGGGGAATATTCTGCTGCTGATGATGCGGCGGGGACTGTGGCAGATTGGTGCGGGGCTTGCGATTGGCGTGGCTGGGGTTGTGCCGATGGCGCGGGTGGCGGGGACGGTGGGTGTTTCGGGGCAGGTTACGGAGATCTTCCTGGTGGCGGCTTTGCTGCTGGCGATGGTTGGAGTGTTTGCTTGCTGGCTTCCGGCGCGGAGGGCCGCTTTGCTGGATCCGGTGAAGGCGATTCGGTGTGAGTGAGAAAGGCAGGGAATAGGGAGTAGGGAGTAGGGAGTAGAAGGCAAGTGCAAAAGCAGGTCCTTCCCTCTGCCTGAAAAACGGCTATCGTCAGGATGACACTTCTTTATTTGTGGAAGAACACAAATAAAGAAGAACGAGCGATTGTGCTATCCCACATCTCCAAGTGCGGGAGATGTGGGGTCCCCGGCTTCACTGTTGGGCGGAGCTCATGCAATCTTCTAACCTCAGACCTGGCCGACGCCGCCGTCTGCCATCAGGTCTGCGCCCGTCATGTACGAACTCTGGTCAGAGCCCAGGAAGACAGCTGCATTCGCGATTTCCACGGCTTCCGCGAGACGGCCGATTGGGATCATGTTCAGGTACATCTTTATTACTTCGTCCCTACCGGCTGTTTCGGATTGAGCGTCGAGTATCGGGGTATCGGTTACGCCGGGGCTGAGGGTGTTGACGCGGATGCCGCGGCCCTTGAGCTCTGCAGCCCATGTACGAGCGTAGGAGCGCGTTGCTGCTTTGGTTGCTGCGTAGGCTGTATGATTCGGGATGCCCATGAGATGCATGGCGGATGAGACCAGGATAATTGATCCACCACGGTTCATCAGAGGCAGCAGCTTTTGCACGAGGAAGACTGGTGCGCGCGCCATGAGATTGAATGTCTTGTCGAAATGCTCAGGGGTGAGAGTGTCGAGTGGGGCCTGCTCCGTGAAGCCTGCATTGGACACGATGATATCCACTACACCTTTTTTGGCTTTTACTGCTGCAGCGATGGCATCGATATCTTCCAGCTTTGAGAGGTCGCCAGGAATTGCAGTGACGTTCTTGCCGATGTATTCAACGGCTTTGTCTAGTTCCGGCTTTCGCCGTCCTGTGATGAAGACGTATGCGCCCTCTTCGACGAATCTCTTGGCTGTGGCGAGGCCGATACCGCTATTGCCCCCAGTGATTACTGCTACCTTACTTTCCAATGCACCCATTCTCTTCTCCTTTAATTGTTTGTTGTTCCCACTGTTCCGTTACACCAGCAACATCATGGCCGCAATGCAGATGGCCTAGTGTGCTGCAACGGTAGTCGTGTTCCAGTACGTCTTCAGCCATCGATCGAAAGCGTGGGTCTGCGGATATTCGCGCCGCACCTCTTCAATGTTGAAGTGAAAGCCTTTTTCTTCGAACCAGTGGTACATCATCGTTAGTTCCCGTCCCATATTCTTCTCGAACTGATCCCAGGAAACCTGAACGTACTTCACCTCTCGCGCAGTCACGCGGCTGAATGCGTCGGCGATCTGCTGCATTGATAACTCCTCGCCCGCCAGCGAAAATGTCCTGTTCTTCCATTTGCCGGGATGTTCAAACGCAAGCGCTGCAAACGCGCCGATGTCATCCACCGCTATCATCTGTAAGGTTGCCGTCGAGTTTAACGGCTGCTGGAGCTGTCCATTACGGATCGACGCGCCGAACCCTTTATGCCAGTTCTCCATGAAGAAGACGGGCCGCACAATCGTGTACTGTAAGCCGCTCGATCGCAGATGCTCTTCTACTTTGACTTTGCTTTCGAAGTGAGGAAGGCCTGTCTCTTCGTCGGCCGAACCGACGGAACTGTAAACGAAATGGCTGACGCCCTGCCGCTTCGCGGCCTCTGTGACCGCTACCCCCTGCCGGATCTCATTGGCCGAGTAGGGTTGCACGGAGAATACGCCGTACACACCATCCATCGCGCGCATCAAGCTGTCGGGATCATCGAGGCTTCCCTGAAATACTTCCTCCCCTTGCCCTGCCAGTTGACGGGCTTTGTCGCTATTGGGGTCCCGCACCAGCGCGCGCAGCTTGAATCCTTTCTTCTGCAGATGCTGGTATACGGCGCCTCCCTGCCTGCCTGTGGCGCCTGTCACCAAAATGATTCGTTCGCTGTTCTTCGACACACCCATTTTCTTCTCCCTTGATTGGTTGCTGTTCCGATAATTCCGTAATAATCGTTACAGATATTCCGTAACAGTCATTACAGATGTAGGGTGAGGTGCATCGGATTCACGATTCTGCACTCTAATATTGGGAGTGGCGAGCAAAGTTATGAAAACTGGGAATGGAAAGACGGGACGGCCGATTGCGTTTGACAAAGACGCTGCCCTTGAGGCCGCTATGTTGCTCTTCTGGGAGCGGGGCTTTGAGGGGACTTCCATGGCTGATCTGACCCAGGCAATGGGGTTGAATCCCTCAAGCATTTATGCTGCCTTCGGTGACAAACAGTCCCTGTATTCCCACGTAGTCATGCGCTATGTGGAGACTCGCGCACAGTATGCTGAGGACGCTTTAGCGGAATCTACGCTGCCTAAGGTAGTCCGTGCCTTGTTTTGCAACACCGTCACTTTTCTCGCAGGATCGGGTCATCCACCGACTTGTATGACGCTGGCGGGAGCCGTGGGATGCAGTCCCGACGCAGCTCCAGCGAGGGACATCATGACCAAGACGCGAACGCAGAATGACCGCGCCATGAAGGAGCGTTTTTTACTGGCACAGAAGGCTGGGGAATTGCCCAAGGACGTGAATGTCGATGATTTCACTCGCTTCATTTCAGCAACTCTGGCTGGCCTCTCCATTCAGGCGGCGAATGGCGCGACGAAGACGGAGCTCAGGCGGACTGCACAGATGGCTCTTCGGTATTTGGGGTATTGAGGCTGGTTTTTGTGGGAGAACCGTAGAGGGAGAACTGGCGGGAGTGCTATCCCACATCTCCAACTACAGGAGATGTGGGGCACCCGGCACCGATGGCCGCATGCGATGCCTAGACGCCGACTGGAAACGGCTTGGGACTGGATTCTTCGGTGCTGGTTCCGGTGCGCCAGCGGTCGAAGCGGCCTTGTAAGAGGCTCATCAGGCCGGTGTACCAGTAGCCGCCTACGAAGAGGATGAGGAATGGGGCGGTGAAGTAGTTCTGGTTGATGACGCAGTAGACGATGGCCAGAGCGAAGTAGCAGCCGATGAGGAGCTCGATCCAGGGGGCGAAGTTGAGGCGCTTGCGGTACTTCTTGGCTGCGATGGATTTTTCGCCCTTCTTCTGGACGGCGAATTTGGGCGTGCGGGCGAAGGCTGATTGGATGCCGAAGAGGGCTTCCATTACAGCCTTGGTGTTCGTTACTGTCAGGCCGATGCCTAGCGCCATGAGTGCGGGAAGGTAAAGAAAAGTCTTCCACCATGTTTTGGGGAAGAGCTCGCGCTGGCTGACTAAATAAAAGACGGCGATGGAGAGCGTGCTGGCGGTGAAGAGGGGCACGTCGATGAGCAGCATCTGGAACCAGCCCTGGTAGAAGCGCACGATCATGCAGGGGATCAAGAGCGCCGTCATGATGACCATGAGCGGGTACGAGATGTTGGCTGTGAGGTGGTAGACGGCTTCGATCTTGAGCTTGCGGGGAATGTCAGCGTGCCAGATTTTGGGCATCAGCTTGAGGCTGACCTGGATGAGGCCCTTAGCCCAGCGCGCCTGCTGGGTTTTGAAGGCGGTCATTTCGATGGGGAGCTCGGACGGGCACTCGATGTCGGGGAGGTACTTGAACTTCCAGCCAGCCATTTGCGAGCGGTAGCTGAGGTCGGTGTCTTCGGTGAGGGTGTCGTGTTCCCAGCCGCCTGCGTCGATGATGGCTTGACGGCGCCACATGCCGGCGGTGCCGTTGAAGTTGAAGAAGTCGCCGGCGCGGGCGCGGGCGCCGTGCTCCAACACGAAGTGGGCGTCGAGGAGGATGGCTTCAATCTGCGTGAGGACGGAGTAGTCGCGGTTGAGGTGCGTCCAGCGGGTTTGCACCATGCCGATGTTGGGCTCGGCGAAGTGATGGATGACGCGCATGAGCCAGTCGGGCGGCGGGACGAAGTCGGCGTCGAAGATGGCGATGAATTCGCCCTTGGCTACGGCGAGGCCTTCGTCGAGGGCTCCGGCTTTGAAGCCGTGACGATTGGTGCGGTGGATGTAGACGATGGGATGGCCGAGGGCGGCGTAGCGGGCTACGATGTCGGCGGCTACCTGCTGCGTTTCGTCTGTCGAGTCGTCGAGGACCTGGATTTCGAGCTTTTCGCGCGGGTACTCCATGGCGCAGACGGCTTCAATGAGGCGGTCGATGACGAACTGCTCGTTGAACATGGGGAGCTGGACGGTGACGCGGGGCAGCTCGGCGAAGTGTTGCGGGGGATTGGGGTTGTAGTTCTTTTTGTACTTGTAATAGAGGTAGACGAGCGTGTAGCGGTGGATGCCGTAGATGGCGAGGACGATCATTACGGCGAAGTAGGGGAAGAGCAGGGCCGCGTCAAACCAGTTGAGGTGGTAGAGGCCTTCAAAGGTTCGGTCGGCGTACTGCGATTTGAGGTAATGCTTGAGGCTGTTCTGCGGCGCGAAGGCGAAGAGGGCCAGGCGGGTGAGCGAGTGCAGTGCGGGTTGCAGTGAGCTGGCGAGCGCGGCGAACAGGGGTGGTTCCTCCATTAGTGCTATGGGGTATTGTATGCGAGCGGGGCTTGGTTTCTGTGGGATTTGGGCGGGTTTGGGTTGTCGGTTGTTGTGCGGCTGGCGTAGTGTTTGAGGCTAGAAGAGGTGTTTGCATGGGGACGATGACGGGCTTGGCGGTGGCTGCGGCGGGTGGGAGCTTTTTGCTGGAAGAGCGGCGTCCGGAAGAGGTGTTTACTCCAGAGGATTTTTCGGAAGAGCATCGGCAGATTGCTGCGACGGCAGCGAAGTTTGCGAAGGACGAGATTGTGCCGGCGATAGAAGCGATTGAGGCCAAGGAGCCGGGCGTGATGCGAGGGCTGCTCCAGAAGGCCGGCGAGCTGGGGTTTCTGGCTAGCGATATTCCCGAAGAGTTTGGTGGGCTGGGGATGGATAAGACTACCTCGGCGGTGATTGCGGATCATCTGTCGGTGCTGGGGAGTTTTTCGACGGCGTTTGGGGCGCATGTGGGGATTGGGACGCTGCCGCTGGTGTGGTATGGGACGGCGGAGCAAAAGCAGAAGTATTTGCCGAAGCTGGCGAGTGCGGAGTGGGTGGCGGCTTATGCGTTGAGCGAGGCTACTTCCGGGTCCGATGCGATGAATGTGCGAACGCGGGCGGTGCTTTCGGTGGATGGGTCGCATTACGTTCTTAACGGCGAGAAGATGTGGATTACCAACTGCGGGATTGCTGACCTGTTTACTGTTTTTGCGAAGGTGGATGGAGAGAAGTTTTCGGCGTTTCTGGTGGAGAAGACGTTTCCGGGCGTGACGGTGGGGGCCGAGGAGCACAAGCTGGGGATTCGTGGGTCTTCGACTTGTCCGCTGGTGCTGAATGATTGCAAGGTGCCGGTGGGGAATCTGCTGGGTGAGGTGGGTAAGGGGCATCACATCGCTTTCAATGTGCTGAATGTGGGGCGGTTCAAGTTGGGCGTGGCTTGCGTGGGTGGTGCAAGGTATGCGCTGGGGGAGATGGTTCGCTATGCGAAGGAGCGCACGGCGTTTGGGAAGGCGATTGCGGAGTTCGGGCTGATTCAGCGGAAGATTGCTACGGGCGCGGCGAGGTTGTTTGCTGCGGAGAGCATGGCGTATCGGACGGTTGGGTTGATTGATGCGGCGCTGGCTTCGCTGGATGAGGGGAAGGCGAAGGAGTCGCGGGAGATTCAAAAGAAGATTGAGGAGTATGCGGTTGAGTGCTCGGTGCTGAAGGTGTATGGCTCGGAGATGCTGTCGTTTATTGCCGACGAATTGGTGGGCACGATGGGTGGGTATGGGTATGTGGAGGATTATCCGGCGGAACGGGTGTATCGGGATGCTCGGATTAACCGCATTTTTGAAGGGACGAATGAGATCAACCGGCTGATTGTGACGGGCTGGTTGATGAAGCGCGCGATGAAAGGGCAGCTTCCGCTGCTGGGCGCGATTAAGAAGGTGATGGATGAGGTGATGGCTCCGCCCTCGTTTGATTCCGGTGATGCGAGTGGGGAAGTGCTGGGGCGCGAGGGCGAGGTTCTGGCCGCGGTGCGGAAGATGACGCTGTTTGCGGCGGGTGTGGCCAGTCAGAAGTACATGATGGCGCTTGAAGAGCAGCAGGAGATTATGGCGGATCTTGCCGACATGATTGCGCAGGTGTTTGCGCTGGAGTCTTGCTTGTTGCGGGCGCGGAAGATGAGTGGCAAGGCGAGTGCTGCTGTGGCTGCGGCGATGACGGGGATGATTGCGGAGGAGTCGCTGGCGCTGGCGGATGCTGCGGCGAAACGGGTGCTGGCTGCTTGTGGCGAGGGCGATGAGTTAAGGACGCAGTTGGCGATTTTGAGAAGGCTGGCTAAGGCTGTGCCTGCGGATTCGGTGGCGTTGAGCCGCGCTGTGGCGCGGCAGTGCACGGTGGTGGGAAGATATCCGATCTAAGAGCCGCTGAGAAGATGTGCACTTTATCAGCCGGACAAATTTCATTTCAAGTTCCGGCATTCAACTTGTTCGGAAGTGAGCAATCCGCCATGGTTTGACGGACATCTGTTTGAGGCTGTATACATTTTTCGGTTCTGTTTCCCCCATTTCTCTCACAATTTCTTCTGTTTTCTCGATCTCTCCAGGTCTCGCGTTGTAACTCGGTAAAAAGGAGGATGGTCGAAATGGTTGCGTTCGGTAAGTGTACTCAAAGGGTAGCAACGCTTTTTGCTGCAGGAGTTGTCCTGCTCCTACCTGTTGCTTTGTCTGCTCAGGCCACCACAGAAACCACGCACACCCCCACGTCAAGAACCAGGGTCATAACAATCGACAAAGCTGATGTTGTTTATGTGTCAGGCGATGATGCTGTGCTCAAGTTGCCTGATGGTTCATTGCGGCTCCTGGAAGTACCTTCGGGAACTTCCTTGATTGTGGATGGGAAACCGGCAATGGTAGCTGATCTTAAACCGGGCTCTACGCTTTCTCACGTGCAGTTGCATGGGCGCACGGAGTATGAAGTGAATACTGTGACTCAATTCAGCGGCACCATCTCCGCGAAGAGAGGCCGCCTTCTGACTATTCGTCTTGAAGACGGCACATCGAAGCTCTATCGGGTGCCTGTGCACGCAACATTCATGATTAATGGCAAGGAGACTCCGTTCGAGAACGTCACGCAGGGCTCGAAGATCACTGTTACGGCAGTCAAAACCGAAGGGCTAACTGCGCATAGCAGCAAGGCCGCCATGGTCGCGAATACACCTTCGCAGTCCGGCACGCTGGTGATTGAGAAATAGCGCGGCGGCGAAACACTGTTTCACAGCGGTTTAAAAAATGCCGGGAGAAGCCACCTCTTATCTGGTGTGATTTCTCCCGGCATATTTTGTGAGCAACGTTTGTGATGTTTCATCTTACGGCAGGAAATGCCGCAGGGATGGGGATCATAATTTTTTGTCAGATGATTTGCGGGTGAAAGTGAGCGGGGACTACCAATGTCTGATGGCCGTTGTTGTAGTCCGCGGTGATGGCGGTGTAGACACCTTCCATGCAGGCTGCGTCGTTGAAGATAAGGCCCAGCTCGCGGTTCTTGTTTAACGAGGCGGTGGAGACGTTCTCGGAGCCGAGGAAGAGTGTGGCTTGCGAGGTGCCGTAGTCGGCCAGGATGATCTTGGCATGGATGTAGTAGCCGGTGCGGGATGAGTAGGTTGCTACATTAGCGCCGTCAGCTTTGAAGGTCTGCAGGATGGCCGTGTAGGTGCCGGTTAAGTTTTCCTGAACCATGGTGACGGCGACGCCGCGCTTGAGAGCGGCTTCAATGGCGGACTCTACCTGCGTGTCGGCCATTTCTTCCTGAGCGATGAGAAGCGACTTGGTTGCTCCGTTGATGACGCTGAGAAGCGAGGCGCGGGAGTTGGTCGGGCTCCAGACGAGGTTGTCGCCGGTGGGAGGCGTGATGGTGGCGTCGGTGAAGTCGGCGTTGAAGGTGGTTTCGATGGCGGCGATGTCGGCGGCGTTGTTGGTGATGACGGCGAAGTCGCGGGAGGTGGGGTAGTCCACGGTGACGAGGTTGAGCGTCATGATGGCGGAGGTTGCAGAATCCACCGTGATGGTCTTCTGGTGTGTGCAGGCGTAGGTGGGGTTGGCCCAGTGGACTGAGACGCCGCCGGCGGTGAGTGTGTTGTAGGCGGTGGTGTTCGATTTCTTCTCGTTGTTCTGGTCGAGGATGACGCGGACTTTTACGCCTGACTTGGCGGCAGTGGTGAGGATGGTTGTGACGGTGGTGTCGGTGAGCTCGTACATCGTCATGTCGATGGTTTTGGTGGCCGACTTGAGCAGATTGTAGATGGCGGTGAGGCCGTTGTCGGGCATGGTGACGAGTGTGTAGGTGGTGGAGCCTTCGGTTGGCTTAGGCTTGGGGGCAGGCTTTTTATGTACGGGTTTTTTAGGGGCGGGCTTGGGTGCGGCTTTCTTTGTTGTCATGCGCTCTCCTTCGAGTAGCAGACGGGGAAGGCGTGCAAAGGGGTAGCAGGCGCGCCGGACGTATGCTCCTTCGGTCGTGGGGATTTTAGTTGCGCTGCATGAACGGCGGGTGAATTCAACCTGGATTCAAGGCAAAGCAAACGGCCCGCCCTCGGAGGAGAGGCGGACCGCTGGTGCTGCTGGGAGAACTTTCTTTTACTGACCCTGCTGTTGCTCGTTGTGCTCTTCTTCTTTCTTTTCGATAAAGTTTTCTACGGCGCCCGCACCTTCGAAACCGGCAATGCCGGCAACGGCTTCGGTGATGATACCGGCGTTGGGATCAAGCTTCTTTACGCCTTCTACGGCGGCGAATGCGCCTGCTGCTTCTTCCAGAATGCCCATGACTTCTCTCCTTTTGCGTTTCTCGTTCTATGACTACTACCTGCCGGAACGAATCGCTCCGGAGGGAAAGTGTCCGTCCCTGCGGGGGAACAGGGAAGCGGTGTATGGGGTTGGATGCAAGTTTGGGCGCGGGCGTTTTCCACAATGCAAGTGGTTGAGATTATGGAATCGGCGTAGCGGTGGCTACGGCCTGCGTGGCTCCTTTGCTGTCGAACGAGTCGGAGGTGAAGATGACGGTGGGTTTACCTACGGGGATGAGAAGCGAAGATTCCCACTTGTTTTGGCGGGTGACGGGCTCCAGATATGGAGAGTTGCTTATGGGCGCGGTACCAACATACGAGGTGATATCTGCGCTGATATGGAATGAGAGCTGGCGGTCGAGTTCATTCACGTTGTTGACGTCAAAGTTACTTCCCACCTCGACCCAATCAAGTTGCTTGGGGTCTTGGGAGTTTGTGCTGACCGGTATTCGGGTCCGTGCGCGAATGGACCCTCGGCTATTTTTTTCTGTGCTGATGGTTGTGGAGTAAGAGCGGCTGTTGATGACCTTTCCGTCTGCGTCGAGTTCCTGTAAGACGAGTTTCAAATGATAAAAGTGATTCGGGACAGTGGGTTTGGCATTGTCATTCTGGGCGGATGAGGCGGGCGCGCTGGCCAGCGAGGCGAGAAGCAGGCTTAAAGCGAACAGCGTTTTGCGCATGGGGTCTCCTTGTTATCGATTCTGTTCCGTTTCCGGTTTGTCCGTGGATGCAATGGGTTGAATGACGATTTCGGCAATGTGCAAAGGCTCATTGCTTTGCTGCTGAGCGGCCAGTGCTGCATTGCGTTCGGATGCGGGCGCGGTTGCGACGAAACGGACTAAGGCTTGTTCTTCGGGTGAGAGCGGGCGTGGTGTGGGGAAGATGTCGAGCTTGGGTAGTGGAGCGGCTTTAGGCGCAGTGCGCTGTTGTGTGTGTGCAGCAACGAGGCGCGGCTTAGGCTGTTGTGGTGGGTTGCTTGGAACAGGCGTGGTTTCGCGCTGCTGTATGGATTGTGGTTGTGGAGATGCAACTGTGTTGTGCGCTTGTTGCGCAGGCTGCTGATGACGGTGGGGCAGCACGAAGAGCGTAAGTAATATGGTGCAGGCTGCGATGGGGAGTGCGAAGGCCCATGCAAGCCGGCGATGATTTGCGCGTGTGCTCCTGTGTTCTGCAATGCGGGCGAGGACGCGGGTTTCCAGATGCGCGTCGGGCTCGGCGTAGCTGGAGAGCGCGGAGTTAAGAAGATTTTCGAGTTCGCGGTCGTCAGGCATGGTGAGGCTCCTTGTGGCGCGATTTGTGGCTTGACTCGAGAACAGCCAGTTTTTGTTTGAGCAACTGACGGGCGCGTTGGAGGCGTGTGCGCACGGTGCCTTCCGGGATGTTGAGGATGCCGGAGATGTGGCGCGATGTCAGCTCGTCGAACGCGGAGAGGACAAGCGGGAGGCGCAGGTCATCGGGTAGGGCGTCGATCATGGTGTGGATGCGGCGGTGTTGCTCGGCGGCGATGGCGGTATGTTCGGGGCCGGGATAAGGCGAGGAGATATCGAGTGCTGCTTCGGGGTCGGCGGCAGGACGCGAGGCTCGGCGGCGGTCGATGGCGGTGCGCATGGCGACGCGTGCGATGTAGGCACGCTCGTTTTCCGCTTGCTGCCAGCCGCCATGTCGATAGAGCTTCAAGAATGTCTCCTGCACTGCGTCTTCGGTGTCATGCGCGTTGAGGAGGACGGCGTAGGCGACGCGGTAGGCAAAGCGTGACTGGCGCTGGACCAGCGCCGTGAACGTTGCCTCATCTTGGGTCAAGTCGCTACCGCTCCCCGGTTACAAGCACAATCGGCACATCTTACTGGATGTGACGGAACGGAGTTGGGGAGTGTTCAGAAAAATTTGCAGGAGAACGTATATGGGGAGAACGGGTGGGATTGCGTTGAGGTGGTGGAACGGTCGGAAAGCAACGGCAAGAACAACCGCAGATCCTTCGCTCCGCCTGAAAAACGGCTACGCTCAGGATGACACCTTGATGGTGGGTGTGCGGGAGTGCATTCTCACGTCCCGGAATGCGAGGGTCCCTTCGGCAAGCTCAGGACGGGCTTTTGTGGTATCCCAGGTCTCCAAAAGAAGGAGACCTGGGGCACCCATTGGTGGTGGGAGGATGGGTGAAAAATGAACGGCCCGGTGCGGGAGAACGGGCGAGGAAAAACGGCCCGATGCTTGTGCATCGGGCCGTTGTGTTTGAGTGGGATTGGGTTAGGCCTTGGCTGAGGTTAGCTGGCCGAGGTCGGCGGCGATTTTCTCTGTTGTGAAGGCTTCGATGGTGTCGCCTTCCTTGAGGTCGCTGAAGCCCTGGATGCCGATGCCACACTCCATGCCGTTGGTGACTTCGCGGACGTCGTCCTTGACGCGCTTGAGCGAGGCGATCTTGCCTTTGAAGACCTGCTCGCCGTCGCGCATGACCTTGACTTCCGAGTCGCGCTTGATGACGCCGTCCTGCACGCGGGAGCCGGCAATCGTTCCGACCTTGGGGATACGGAAGATCTGCAGCACCGTGGCGCGGCCCTGGTAGTTCTCCTTGAAGACAGGTTCGAGGAGTCCCATCATAGCCTTCTGAATCTCATCCTGCAGCTCGTAGATGATGGAGTGCTGACGGATTTCGACGTCTTCCTGCTGGGCGAGCTCGGCGGCCTTTCGCTCAGGGCGCGCGTTGAAGCCGATGATGATGGCGTTCGAGGCGGCCGCGAGGAGGACGTCCGACTCCGTGATGGAGCCGACGCCGGCGCGGATGACCTTGATGCGCACCTTCTCGGTGGACATGCGGGTGAGCGTGCTTTCGAGCACTTCGACGGAGCCGGTGACGTCGGCCTTGATGATGAGGGCGAGGTCTTTGACGCCGGCTGTGCGGATCTGCTCGGCGAGACCTTCGAGCGAGGCGCGGCTGGACTTGGCGAGCTGCGCTTCACGCTCCTTCATCTTGCGGTAGGTTGCGATGCCCTTGGCCTTGTCGCGATCGGCTACGGCGAGGAATGTGTCGCCGGAGTCGGGCATCGATTCGAGGCCGAGCACTTCGACGGGGGTCGAGGGTCCGGCTTCTTCGATGGCGCGGCCACGGTCATCGAACATGGCGCGGACTTTGCCGAAGGTGTTGCCGACGATGTAGCTGTCGTTGAGGTGGAGCGTGCCGTCCTGCACCAGGATGGTGGCGACGGAGCCGCGGCCGCGATCGAGCTTGGCTTCAAGGACGGAGCCGACGGCTTTGCGGCCGGGGGTTGCTTTGGGAGCCTTGATGTCCGAGACGAGGCAGATCATTTCGAGAAGCAGGTCAAGGTTGAGGTGCTTCTTGGCGGAGACTTCTACGAAGACGGTACCTTGCTCACCTGCGGCCCACTCCTCAGGGATGAGGCCACGGTCGGCGAGCTGCTTCTTGACGCGGTCGGGGTTGGCTTCCGGCTTGTCGATCTTGTTGACGGCCACGATGATGGGCACGTCGGCAGCCTTGGCGTGGTCGATGGCTTCGATGGTCTGCGGCATGACGCCGTCGTCCGCCGCTACTACGATGACGACGATATCGGTGATCTTGGCACCGCGGGCACGCATACGGGTGAAGGCTTCGTGGCCCGGCGTATCGAGGAAGACAATCTCGCGGCCGCTGGCCGGGGAGCCTTCCTTGGTGAACTTCACCTTGTAGGCGCCGATGTGCTGCGTGATGCCGCCGGCTTCGCCTGCTGCGACGTCCGTCTCACGGATGGCGTCGAGGAGCGAGGTCTTACCGTGATCGACGTGGCCCATGACGGTGACTACGGGGGCGCGCGGAACCTCGACCATGCCGACGTTTTCAGTGTCGAGAACGTCTTCGATGGCCTGGTTTTCGAGCTCCTCTTCGTAGGAGATGACGTTGGCCGCCGCGCCGAACTTGGCGGCGACATCCTTGACCATCTCGGCGTCGAGAGACTGGTTGACGGTGACGAAGATGCCGCTCATGAGCAGCGTGGCGATGAGGTCCTTGGCGCGGATGTCGAGCTTTTCCGCGAGGTCCTTAACGCTGATGCCTTCCGTGACCGTGATTTCACGGGTGATGGGCAGGGGCTCGGTGGGGATTTGCGCACCGCCATAACGCGGCGGGGGCGCGAATCCCTTCATCGGGCCTTCCTTGGTCTTGGGGTACTGTTGACCGCCACGGCCACGGCCCTTGGCGCCGGCTCCACGGTTGCGGGAGGGCTCAGAGGGTGGTGGTGCGCCTGCGCCAGGGGCTCCAAAGCCGCCAGGACGCGGGCCGCCGAAGCCGCCGGGACGAGGACCACCAAAGCCGGGGCGCTGGCCGAAGCCAGGACGTCCGCCGGGCGCGCCGGGGCCTCCGGGACCGCCAGGGCCACCGGGGAAGGTGCGGGTGGGATGCTTGGGGCGCGGGCCGCCCTGATACTGGCCGCCGGGGCGCTGCTGGAACCCGCCTTGTCCGCCAGGACCACCGCCTGGGCCACTTGGACGGGGACGCTCGAAGATGGGGCGTCCGCGCTGGATGCCGCCCTGTTGGCCTTGTGGCGCCATGTTGGCGGCGATATTGGGGTTGACCGGTGGTGCCTTGTAGACAGGGCGCGGACCGGTCTGCGGCATAACGACGCGGCGGACAGGCGCGGCTGGGGCTGCTGGCGCGGTTGCGGCTGGCTTGGGCGCTTCTGCCGCCGGTGCGGCTTCTGCAGCTACCCTGGGAACTTCTGCCGGAACAGCGGGTGCAGCTGCCTGAGCGGTTGCAACAGGAGCCGGGGCTGCGGGAGTGGCAGCGGGTGCAGCGGCTTGCGCCGGGGCTTCCGCTACGGTTTCGGTGGCTGGCTTGGGCGCTTCTGGTGCGGGCGTAGGAGTTGCGGCGACAGCGGGCCTGGCTGCCACGGCCGGAGCTGCTGCTGCCGGTTCCGCGGGCTTGACAACTGCCACGGGCGGCTTGACGACGACGGTTGCGGGCGGCGCGCTGGCAACGGCCGGGCGCGGAGCCGCGGGTGCAGCCGTGGCGGCTGGCTTGGCAACGACGGGGTTCGCGGGCGGGCGCGAGGCGATGGCCGGCGATGTACCCGGCAGGATGATATTGGGAGCCTGGCGCGGTGCGGGCACGATTTTACGCGGCGCGGGCGGAGCTGCGGGGCTAGCCGCGGGAGCGGTGGGCCGGGCGGGTGCGGGAGTAGCGGCGGAAGTGGGAGCTTTGGCAACTACGGTTGTTGCAGCAGGCTTGGCCGGCGGCACAGCGACAACGGGGCGCCGAGCCGCTTCTTCCTGCTCCTGCTTGCGGGCGAGTATGGCCTTGAGCGCATCGCCGGGCTTGGAGATGTTGGAGAGATCGACTTTGGGCTGGATGCCCTGGGGGCCGCGCGAGGAAGTGGCGCTGGTGCGGCTGCCGTTGCCGCCGCCAAAATGGGAACGGACCTTGTCGGCCTCGTGGTCCTCGATGGAACTGGAATGGGTCATCTTGGCGTCGCCCAGGCCAAGCTCTCCCAACAGGTCAAGAACCTGACGGCTCTTTACCTCTAATTCGCGTGCCAGATCGTTGATTCGAACTTTACTCATCCGCCTCTTTTCGATGTGCTGCTTATGCCACTAAGAGTTCATAGCTACCTCTTGGCATTGGCTGTGTTGTCTGCTGGAATTTCCAGTGCCGGAAATTCTATTATCTCCCGAAATTGAGTGAAGTGAGCGACGCATTATGCGTCGCCCTCTTCTTCACTTGCTTCCGGTACGTTCTCAATGGCTTCTTCGATGGCCGATTCGTCATTTTCGTCCGACTCGGCTTCGAAATTCTCGGTTTCGTGGAGGACATCGGCCGCATTTTCGGCTTCTGCCTCGGTGGTGGCTTCGGCTGCTTCCGGCGTGGCGATTTCGGCTTCGCCTTCGGGCGAGTGGGCCTCGTGCTCGGCAGTCGATTCGCCTTCGCGGTGTTCAGCAGCGCCGGCTTCGCCTTCTTCAAAGTGGCCGAAGTAGTGGCGGACGGCGACGCTGATCTTTTCGAGCGTCTTTTCGCCGATGCCGGGGATCTCTTCCAGCTGCTCGGGGGTCATGTCGGCCAGGCCCTCGACGGTGGTGACGCCGGCGGCGACGAGCTTCTGGATGATGGTCTCGCCGAGCTCGGTGACCTGCTCGATGGGCGTGGTGGGACCGCCGCTAAGTGCCTGCATCTGCTGCTCGACTTCCTGGCGCTTCTCTTCTTCGGACTTGATGTCGATCTTCCAGCCGAGGAGCTTGGCGGCGAGACGGACGTTCTGGCCCTTCTTGCCGATGGCGAGCGAGAGCTGCGTGTCATCCACGATGACTTCAAGCTGCTTTTCGCCGAGGTCGGTGATGGAGACGCGGCTGACCTTGGCGGGCTGCAAAGCTTTTTCGGCGAAGGTGGTGATCTCTTCACTGAACTCGATGATGTCGATTTTTTCGCCGCGGAGCTCGCGGATGATGGACTGCACGCGCATGCCCTTCATGCCGACGCAGGCGCCAACAGGATCGACGTCTTTGTCGCGGCTCATGACGGCGATCTTGGTGCGCTCGCCGGCTTCACGGGCGATGGCGCGGATGATGACGGTGCCGTCGTAGATTTCCGGCACTTCCGACTGGAAGAGGTTCAGGACCAGCTCCGGCGCGGCGCGCGAGACGATGACCTGCGGTCCCTTGGCGGCGCGGTCCACCTTGATGAGCACGACGCGGACGCGCTCGCCCACGGCGAAGGATTCGAGACGCGACTGCTCGCGCTTGGGGCAGCGGGCTTCGGCCTTGCCGAGGTCGAAGATGACGTCCTGGCCTTCAATGCGCTTGACGGTGGCGGTGAGGACTTCCTTTTCGCGGTGCGCGTACTCCTGGAAGACCGTGTCGCGCTCGGCTTCGCGGACCTTCTGAAAGATGACCTGCTTGGCGAGCTGGGCGGCGATGCGGCCGAGCGGCGAGGTGTCCTTGTACATGCGGATTTCGCTGCCGATTTCGACGCCGGGTGCGAGCTCGTTCGCTTCCGTAAGGGTGATCTGGTTGACCGGATCTTCGATCTGTTCTTCATCCGCGACTACGGTTTTGTACACGTAGGCCGTGATTTCGCCCGTCTCCTTGTTGAGCTCGCCGCGCATGTTTTCCTGGGTCTTGTAAAACTTGCGCGTGGCCAGGGCAATGGCTTCCTCAACAGCGCCGACTACGACTTCGGGCTCAATGCCTTTTTCCCGGCTCAACATCTCGATGCTCTGATACAAAGGGCTAGCCATTTGTGGTTCTCTCTTCCGAATTGTTTTTGTGCGGGAGCGTTGGCTCTCGCCGTTGCGAACTTTTGTGAAGGGGACTCAAGGGACTGTTCGAGTTTGCTTGATGCGGTTTTTCAATCCCTTAGTTCCCTGGTCCCTTGAGTCCCTGTCTTTCCTAAATCTCCGGTATCAATTGCGCTTTTTCGATGTTCGTGAGCGCAATTTCTACTTCGCTTACGCCGGTTTTGCGGCTCTTTGAGTTCTGCTTGACGGCGTTCAGGTCGATCTTGATGTTTTCGCCGGTGGCTTCGGTCATGCGGCCCTGCCAGTGGCGGTTGTTCTTGATAGGCTCGAAGGTCTGGATTTTTACCAGGCTGCCTTGGAAGCGTTCGAAATCTTTGGGCTTGCTCAGCTTGCGGTCGAGGCCGGGGGAGCTGGCTTCGAGCAGGTACTCGCCGCCGGGGACCAGGTCTTCCACGTCGAGCAGGACGCCGAAGTCGCGGCTGAAGGCGGCACAGTCTTCATGCGTGACGCCGGACAACTGTTCGATGCTCAAGCTGCCTTCGCGGAGGGCTTCGGGTAATTCTTCGCTTGCCTCGCCGCCGGCTGCCTTTGCCGCTTCGATCTGGGCTTTCAACGCGGCGCGGCCTTCGGCGTTCTTTTCGAGCGTGACGCGCAGGGTTCGCTCACGGCCGGAGGTGGCCATTTCCACGTCCACCACGTCGAGGCCGAGCGAGCTGGCTACGCGCTCCGCAGCGTTCCGAATTTCGTTGAGCTTGATTGCCATGTTGTTCTGCTGCAGGCGGTTAGGTCTGCAAGAGTTCCTAGTTTTGTTGCCGCGAAAGCCCTGGTTTTGCGGGGTGATTCGGGGCAGATTTCATGCCAAAGAAAAAGTGGGCTATTCGCCCACTTGTCTGTCCGCCAGCCGGTGTGTACACGGTCAGTTGGCGGATAAACGCGTCTGCCTATCTATATTACGGCGGTTTTGGGGGAATTACAACCATTGCATGGAGCCATTGCGGCCTGACGGCCGCCTGGAGCTTTTGCGGTGCTCCCGATGGTCGCGGGGGAAAGATTGAAACAGGCTGCGACGCTGCGGACTACCAGAGGCGGCGGGTGCCTAGCAGGTCTAGCTGCGTGTCGGGGCTGAGGATGGGGATATCAAGAGCGATGGCTTGCGCAGCGAGCATGCGGTCAAAGGGGTCTCGGTGTTCGGAAGTAAGGCGGCCGGCGCGTAGGGCGTGGGCTGTATCGATGGAAAGAAGCGTGTAGCCGGCTGCTTCCATGGTTTCGAGATAGGACTGTTCGAGCGGTTCGGCGCCGGGGAGTTTGCTGAGGCGGGATTTGGTGGCGATTTCCCATGCCGAGGCGGCGGAGACGAGGATTTCGTTGGCTTCGTCGGCGATAAGGGTGCGGGCTTGCGGGGAGAGTGCGGCGGGGGAAAGAGTGGCCCAGAGGAGGGTGCAGGTGTCCAGAATGAGTTTCATGACAGAACTTTCACGCGCCCTCATTCCAGAGGCGTAATTCGCCTTCAGAGAGCGGCTCGAAGAACTCGGGGGTGATATTAAAGCCGGGTGTTTCGAGGGCTCCCAGGCGCTTTTTCTTCTGCGGGGCAATGGCTTCCAGGCGGGCTACCGGGGTTTTCTCGCGACCAGAGGTGATGACGACGGGTTCTCCCTTCTGCGCCTGCTGGAGCAGTTGGGAGAGCTTTGTCTTGGCTTCAAAGATGGTCGCTGTAGTCATGGTTAACTATCCTGCTAATTTAGATTAGCTAATATGGAGATTTCTGTCAAAACTGGAAACGGGGTACTTTGGAGGCAGATGACTACTTCGTCCAGTTTGCCGGGGATGCGGCTGGTTTTGCGAGAGGACAGTGAGGCGCTGCTGACGGCGATTGAGCGCGACTGTGCTGAGCGTGGTCTGGATCAGCGGGCGGGGGTGTTTGGGCCGGAGTCGGCGAGCTGGAAGGTGCATCGGGAGTCGGCGCTGTTTCTGGGCGCGGGACGGGCGATGTTGCTGCAACTGGCGCATCCATGGGTGGCTACGGCGATTGAGCAGCACTCGCAGGTGATGGATAAGCCGATTGCGCGGTTTCACAATACGTTTCGCGTGGTGTACGCAATGATGTTTGGGGCGTTGCCGCAGGCGCTGGGGGCGGCGCGGCATTTGTATGGGCTGCATACGCGGATTGAGGGAGAGATGCGGGAGGATGTGGCAGCGTACCGACGCGGCGAGCACTATGAGGCGAATGAGATTGCGGCGCTGCGGTGGGTGTTTGCCACGTTGATTGAGAGCGCGGTGCTGGCGTATGAGGCGGTGCTGCCTTCGCTGAGTGTGGAGGAGCGCGATGCCTACTATGCGGAAACGAAGACACTGGCGGCGCTGTTTGGGATTGCGCCGGCGGAGTTGCCTGCGGATTGGAATGCGTTTGCGGCGTATTGCCGGGAGATGGAAGAGTCGGATGCGCTGGGTGTGAGTGCGAAGGCGGGGGAGATGGGGCGGAATCTGCTGGCGGGTGCGGGGTCGTGGATTAAGCTGCCGCGGTGGTACCGGGCTATGACGGCGGAGTGGTTGCCGGAACGGTTTCGGCTCGGGTTTGGCTTAGCGTTTGGCGAGGAAGAACAGCATGCGGTGGAGCGGGCGCGGCGTGTGTTGCCGGGGATTTATACGAGAGTACCGACGGCGGTGCGGTTTGTGGGGCCTTGGCATGAGGCGCAGGCGCGGTTGGTGGGACGGGATGCTGGGATGATTGCGCGGGTGAGCAATCGGTTCTGGATTGGGGAGACGAGGCTACCGTTTATGAATGTGTGAGCGGGCGCGGAGCTCCCTTGACAATCGGAAAGGACGCGCTAGCCTGAAGATCATATGCGCACATCGATTCGTTTTGCCTGCCTGGTTGCTTTGCTTGCCGGCGTTGCCCCGCAGTTTGCTCATGCGATTGAAAAACAGTCTGTCTCGGCGTATCACGCGCGGCGCGTGGCGCTGTCCCAGAAGCTCAGTGGCGGCGTGGCTGTTTTGTTTGCGGCGGAGGAACCGCTGCTTGATCTCGACATGTACCGGCAGGATGAGGACTTTTACTATCTGACGGGATGGAATGAGCCGGGGGCGGCGCTTGTGGTGATTGGAGCGTCAGAGCCGGGACCGAACAATTCGACGCTGGTGCCGGAGCGCGGGCACAAGTATGAAGAGATTTTGTTTTTGCCTACGCGGAATCTGCGGATGGAGAAATATACCGGCGTAAAGCTGGATGCGGCTACGCCAGGGGCTGCTGAGAAGGCCGGTGTGGATGATGTTCGGCCGATGACGGAGCTGCCGAAGGTGTTGAATGATCTACTGGCGGCGGATCGGCGTGTGAATGCACGTATCTGGACGCAGACCGGCAATGCGCAGGCGAAGGCTCTGCTGGAGATTACCGGCGCGGAGCTGGGAGCGACGGCTGCTCCGGATGCGCATGATGTCGCGGACCTGACGACTCCATTGCGCCAGGTGAAGGACGCGGGTGAGATTGCGCTGCTGAGGAAGGCGAGTGATGCTTCGATTGCGGCGCAGCGCGTGATGATGCACGCGGTGAAGCCGGGTGTGACGGAGCGGACGGTTGCCGGCAAGATGTATGCGTCGTGGTTTGAGCATGGATGCGAGCGCGCCAGCTATGCGCCGATTGTGGGCTCGGGGATTAACTCGACGACGCTGCACTATGCGGAGAACTCGAAGACGATTGAAGACGGCGATGTGGTGACGGTGGATGCGGCGTGCGAGTACTCGATGTATGCGAGCGACATTACGCGCACGGTGCCGGCGAATGGGCACTTTACCAAGCGGCAGCGCGAGATTTACGACGTTGTGCTGGGCGCGCAGAAGGCTGCGATGGACGCGTTTGTTGCGGGCAAGAGCAAGATTAATGACGCGCTGCGGCATGATCCGGATTCGCTGGATACGGCGGCTTACAACTACATCAACACGCATGGCAAGGCACTGGATGGCGAGCCGCTGGGTAAGTACTGGATTCATGGGCTGGGGCACATGGTGGGGATTGATGTGCATGATCCGGCTGTCTATCCCGCGGTGTTGAAGCCGGGGATGGTGTTTACGATTGAGCCGGGTGTTTATATTCCGGAAGAGAAGATTGGCGTGCGGATTGAGTGCGTGTTTCTTGTTGGCGAAGATGGAAAGCTGATTGATCTGACGGCTGACTTGCCGCATACAGCGGATGAAGTGGAAGCGTTTATGAAGGGGAAGTAGTTGTGGATTCACACGAGTTGGATGAGGAGCATTTTTCACCGCTGGTTGAGGTGTTTCGCGCGCAGTTGATGGCTTGCCTGGAAGAATGTGCACGGGGACGGCGCGGGTTGTTCTCGGATGTTTCGTTTGCGGGAGGCGAGGAGTGGCCGGAAGCAGAGCGGTTGCGTGAGCTGGCTGCGGCGCTGCAGTCGATTTTGAACCAGACGGAAGAGCGGAGTGCGCTGGTGGATGAGTTTCTGGACTTGTGCACGATGCACGGGGAATACAATCCCGGTGAGGCTCGGTTGGCGCGGGAGTTTTTGAGGCGTATTGATCGCGGGGAGGTTGGGTCGCCTACGCAGAAGGAACAGTAACCGCAGCGGAAAACAGAAACGCCTTGCATACCAATGCAAGGCGTTTCTGTTTGTGTGCGTGATGTGTGGTTAGAAGCGGATGCCGAAGGTTACGGGGATTAGCTTGGTGTCCGCTGCTACGCCCACTGTGCCGAGGCCGTTGGGCTCGGTGGTGACGGCGGGCGTGTTGACCCAGAGGAAGCGCGCTTCGGCGAAGAGCTGCGTTTTGCCATCGCCGTAGATGCCGCCCATCTTGTGTGTGTATCCGCCGCCGATGCTCCAGCCGCCCTGGTTCGAGGAGAAGTGGCCGACGACAGCGTTTTCTACGCCGATGCCGCAGTAGAAGTAGTCGCAGTACTCATATTCCTGCGGATCGGTGAAGTTGGTGACCTTGCGGTAAAAGCCGCCGCCGCCAGTGATGTAGACGCTGTTGGACTTCTTTGGCATCAGATCGATGACAGGGTCGAGCGTGAAGGACCAGATGTGCGCGTTGCCGCCAGTGGCTCCGGTTTCGGCAATGATGGCGCCAGGGAGCTTGTCGTCAATGAACTGATACTCGGTCATGAGAGAGAGGTAGGGATTGATGCGATAGCCGCCGCCGACAGTGATGTTGCCGCCCCAGGTGATGTAATCGCCGGAGTTGCCTGCAGGGGCATTGAAGCCGCCGCCTGCTTCCCAGGTGAGGCGATGGAAGATGCCGTGGCTGCTGCCGCCGCCACCGCCGCGGTTGTCATACTGTCCGCCGCCAGAGGCTGCGGGTGCAGCGGGCAACGCCGGGTCAGGGTCATCCGAGAGGAACTGGTATTGCAACGAGCTTGACTCCGATGAAGAGGAGCTTGCCTGTGGGGTGTTGGAGGAGGAAGCGATTTGTGCATGGGCGGCTCCGGAAGCCAGCAAAACGGCTACAGCCGCGAGAGTGATGCCGCGCAAGGGAGACGGCGCGCTTGAAAAATGCCAGCGGAAACACGACATAATTGGACCTCTGCAAAGTGAATTTGTTATCCAACTGTTCTGTACTTTCTGCGAAAAAGTGCCACGGAAAAGCGCGGATGCAGTCTTCTGCAAGTTGGTCGCGCCATCCGTTAACACGTTAGACACAGAATTTTGGTTCGCGTTGCGCGGAATGAACAAAGGCCGGAGAAAATCTCCCCGGCCTTTGAATGTTGAGTTTGGTTCAAGTTATCCCTGGATGTCGAACTGCTCGGGGTGGAGCGCGGCGTCGCTCTTGACGAGAATGTTCTTGCCGACGAGGTCTTCATACTCGGTGAGCCAGCGGGCGTTGTTGGACTTGAGGATCTTCACCGTTTCCGGGTTGACGCGGAGCATGATATCGGCTCCCTCGAAGTGCTTCCGCATTTTGCGCAGCTCGATGTAGATCTCGTTGCAGACGGTTGCGGGGCTCTTGACCATGCCGGTGGCCTGGCAGGTGGGGCAGGGGATCGAGAGTGTCCGTTCCAGCGACTGCTTGACGCGCTTGCGGGTGATGGCGACGAGACCGAAGTCGTTAAACTGAAGGACCTTGGTGGGGGCGCGGTCTGTCTTCAGAGCTTCTTCGAGAGCTGCCATGACACGGAAGCGATTCTTGCGCTCATCCATATCGATGAAGTCGATGATGATGATGCCGCCGAGGTCGCGCAGGCGAATCTGGCGCACGATCTCGGGGATGGCGTCGAGGTTCGTTTTGACGATGGTGTCTTCGAGGCGCGCCGTCTTGCCGACGTACTTGCCGGTGTTGATGTCGATGGCGACGAGGGCTTCAGTCTGGTTGATGACGATGGAGCCACCGGACTTGAGCCATACCTTGGAGCGCAGGGCCTTCGAGATTTCGTCTTCGATTCCGAAGTGCTCGAAGAGCGGGACTTCCTTGGTGTAGAGCTTGACGCGGCGCACCAGGGTGGGCGAGAAGCGGTTGAGGAAGCGTACGATGCGCTCGTAGGCCTGTTCGTTGTCGACCCAGATGGAGGAGAAGTCGTCGCTGATCTGGTCACGCAGGACGCGCTCGATGAGCGAGAGATCGTGATAGATGAGCGCCGGCGACTTGGTGTTCTCCGAACGCTGCTTGATCTCTTCCCACAGGTGAATGAGGAAGCGGAGATCGTTACGGAGCTCTTCTTCCGACGCGCCTTCGGCTGCGGTGCGGACGATGAATCCGCCAGTGGCTTCGCCGCGCTCGTGGATGAGGATGCGCTTCAGGCGCTGACGTTCTTCGTCGCTGGCGATCTTGCGGCTGACGCCGACGTGCGAGACGGTAGGCATGAAGACGAGGAAGCGGCCGGGGAGCGCGATGTGCGAGGTGATGCGCGCACCCTTCTTGGCGATGGGTTCCTTGGCGATCTGAACCAGAATCTCCTGGCCGGGCTTCAAGAGATCAGAGATGATGGGCAGGTCGGAGGTCTGTGCGGTGCGGCGCGACATGCCGCCGCGGCTGTTGCGACCTCCGCGCTCGCGATCACCGCCGCGGTCACCACGATCTCCACGTTCGCTACGGCCACGGCGGCCACGGCCTCCGCGGTCACCACGACGCTCGCGGGTGGCGGGGGCTGCGGGGGTCTCTTCGGCGACCTCTTCATCGGCTTCGATTTCTTCTTCTTCGTCAGCGACTATGCTGCGGCCAAGCTTGGCGTCCTTGAACGCGTTGCTGAATTCGTCGGCTGCGGCGCGGATCTGTTCGGTTTCCTCGTACTCGTCGAGGTCGTTTTCTGCGTGCGCATGGCGATGCGGAGCGGCGAGCTCTTCTTCTTCCACGAACTCTTCTTCGACGAGACCGTTGCCGGGGGCGTAGGCGGAGACGGAGGCTACGGTGGTGACGGGAGTCTTTTCGATGAACTCGGGCTCTGATTCGCCGGACTTCTTTTTACCGCCGAAGCCGAAGAGGCGGAACTCGCTGGGCGGAAGAGGATCGACATGGTGCGAGGCGCTGCGGTCTTCCTCATGAGGAGCGGATTCTTCGGTCTCTTCGAACTCAAATTCGGGGGCATGATGCGCGGCGTGGGCTTCGGGCTCAGCTGCGCGCTCGACTTCAGGCTCGGCGAGATGTGTGTGCGCGACCTCCTCCTCTTCCACTTCTTCTACGATGGGCGCGTGGGCTTCGCTGGCGAAGTCGTCAACGATGCGCGAGTCGTGCTGCGCGCCGAGGGATTCGATGGCCGCGTTGTGCAGGGCTTCGATCTCGGCGTCGTCGTGAAGGTGGAACGCGGGTTCCACTTCTGGCGTGGCCTCTTCGAGCTTCTGGTCGAGGAAGGCGAGGTCGGCGGCCTGTTCGGCGTCGGCTTCGGTTGCTGCGTCGGAAAAGACGCCCTGTGGCTCGGCTTCTACGGTGACTTCAGGCTCTGTGGCGCGGTTGCGGTGACGCGAGAGCGATTCGCCAGGGAGAAGGCCGGTGCCGTCCCATTCGATGGGCGCTTCAATCAGCGTGGAAGGCTTGGAGGTGACGGCGGGACGTGCCGGAGCCGTATCCGGTCCGGCGGGCTTTTCGGTCCTGGCTGCCGCGGCGGGCTCGCTGCCGTATTTCGAAAGGGATTCGCCGGGGAGGACGAACGGAGCGGCTTCGCGCTCGGGCTTGGCAGAGCGGCGGTTGGAGCGGGATTCGCCGGGAAGGGCGATTGGCTCTGCGGCAGCGGCGTGCTCGCCGGCCGAGGCGTGAATCTCGTGCGAGTCCTCTTCGTCTTCGGAAGGTGCCTCGAGGTAGGCTTCCGAGGTGGATTCGGTTTCGACCGGGTCGGCGATGGGCGCAGCCTGGCTGCGGCCTCCGCGACGACGGCGGCGTCCACGCCAGCGGCGGGCTCCGCCTTCGGAGTCTTCGTCCTGCTGGGCGGGTTCTTCGCCGGCGAAGGCTGCGGGAGCTTCTTCGGTGGTGGTTTCCGCGGTTTCGGAGACCGGAGCAGCCTCCGAGGCGCGGCGGTGCTGGCGCACTTCCCGCGGCTTGGCGGGGCCGGAGACGGCGGCCTTTTCAATTTCGTCGGAGTCTTCCGGGTCTTCCATTTCCAGAAAGTCGGTTACATAAAGGAAGGCGTCGCGCTCAAGACCGAGGTCCACGAATGCCGACTGCATGCCGGGGAGAACGCGGGTGACGCGTCCGTTGTAAATGGAGCCGGCGAGTGTGTATTCGTTCTCGCGCTCGTAGTAAATCTCGGAGAGCTGGTCGTCTTCGAGGATAGCCAGCCGCGTTTCATGCGGCGTGGAAGAAATGCAAATTTCCTTTGCCATCTTACCTTTCCGGTTGCCCCTTGCAGGGTCAACCTGACGGCAAGGTCACTGGCGAGCGAGCAGGCGGCGGGAGCGGAGTGTGAGCGGAATGGACGACCGGGGAGACGCGGGAATGCCGATGGCCGCTAGAAGCGGCGGGCCTGAACTCAGGCGGTATGGCAAACCGGGGAACGCAACTGCCAATTGCGCGGCGCGGCTATGTGGTTGATCCGTATGCAGAAAGTTTGTGGCCGCCCAGTTGAGCGCCGATTTAAAAATCGACGTTAGCGGGGCCGTTACGCCGCAAAGAATCGCCAGAAAAGAGAGCGCAAAGTGCGCCGGGTGAATGTACACCCTCTCTTCCTGGTTGCGGCTTTCCCGTTTCTGCCTGCTCATGAACCCAATTCCTGCCGGGACTGCGGCTCCCAGGTGGAACCTTACCGGCGAATCAATCAATCTTTTTCTTCTGCTCCGGACGTTCGGAGGAACGTTGGAAGCGAAAACATCTGAACCATTCAGTTTACGAACCTGCGCATGCGGACATTCATTGCCACGCCGAGCGCGAGAAAGGTAAACAACACCGAAGACCCACCGTAACTCATTAACGGTAAAGGGATTCCGGTGACGGGCATAAACCCGATGACCATGCCCACGTTGACCGCGATCTGGAAGGTCAACACAGCCACGACACCCATAATGATGAGGGAGCCGGGCAGGTCTGCGGCTGTTTGAGCGTTTTGAATCAAACGCATCAATACAAAAAAGTATAGCAGGAGCACAAAAATTGCGCCGACGAATCCGTGCTCCTCGCTCCAGGCGGCAAAGATGAAGTCGGCGTGGGGGATGGGAATGAAGGCGCCCTGGGTCTGGGTGCCCTTTTCGGCGCCCTGGCCCCAGATGCCGCCGGCGCCGACTGCGATTTTGGCCTGGAGAACCTGGTAGCCGGAGCCCTTTGGGTCGTTGTCGGGGTTGATGAAGCCGGTGAGGCGGGCCTTCTGGTAGGGCTTGAGGATTTTGCCGCTCGACCAGACGCCGACGATGAGAACCAGGCCGGTGGTGGTGAGGATGAGGGCCTGTTTCCAGTTGATGCCGCCGAGGAAGAGGCCGGCGACGAGGATGGGGGTGTAGGTAAGGGAGGTGCCCATGTCAGGCTGCATGAGGACGAGCAGCATGGGCACGCCGACGAGAGCGAAGGCCTTGCCGATGTCCTTCCACGTGAGGTCACGGCCGCCGAGATTGGCGAAGTAACGGGCGACGGCAAGGATGAGGATGAGCTTGACCCACTCGGAGGGCTGGAAGTGCATGGGGCCGATTTTGATCCAGCGGCGCGCGCCGAGCACCTTGACGCCGACGACTTTAACGGCGACGAGCGCGAGGAGGCAGACTCCGTAGGCCCAGGGTGCCCAGTCGAGGAGCTTGTGATAGTCGATCTTCGAGAAGATGAACATGAGCGCCATACCGCCAAGGATCCAGTAGACCTGCTTGGTGTGGAAGCCGACGTACTTAGTGTGCAGGGTGGCGGAGTAGATTTCCCAAACAGAGATGGTGCAGAGGGTGAGCACCATCAGCAAGAGGCCCCAATCGAAATCACGGAAGGATAAGAAGCGACGCATTAGTGGAGACCGTCCTTTGTAATGCGAAGCGGGGAGAGGAATAAGGGGCTGATGGGCGAGCTCTGGGCGGCGAGGTCGTGGGCCGATTCGGTCGGGTTGAAGAAGAAATGGCCGGCGCCAAAATTTTCCTGGCTTTGGACGGAGTTCTGTGATGGATCAGGAGTGGACCAGACGGCACCGATTTCGACGGGCTTCTGCTCGGTTGTATTGGCTTGCTGGAGCAGATTGTGGTCGGCTTTGCGCTGCTTGTTGATGTAGGCGATGACAACCTTTTGCGCGATCAGCGCCGACCCGGCGCCCCAGTCGCCGTGCTCCTGCAGCACTACCACCGCAAACTCCGGGTTGCGGCGCGGAACCATGCCGACGAACCACGCGTTCGGCGTGCGTGAGCCTCCCTTGGTGTGTGTGTCGCCGCCGCCGACGACCTGCGCGGTGCCGGTTTTGCCGGCGAAGTCCACGCCTTCGATATGGGCCTGGCCCGCGGTGCCGTAGGTGGTGGCCCCGGCCATGCCGTCGGTAATCGTCATCCATGTGCGGTTGTCGAGCGAGACGTTGGTTTCTCCAGATCCCTTGAAGGTGCTGTACAGCGCGGTTTTGTACTCGGCGGGAAGCTGGGCGGGGTTGACGAGGTGCGGGCGGACTAAATGTCCATTGGATGCAATGCCGCTGAGCGCGCGGATGAGCTGGATGGGCGTGACCTGGGTTTCACCCTGGCCGATTCCTACCGAGATGGTGTTGCCGGGATAGTAGCGCTGGTGGAAGTTGCGCCACTCCCACTCGGTGGAGGGCACGATGCCAGCCATTTCGTTGGGCAGGTCGATGCCGGTTTTTTCCGAGAGTCCGAAGGACTTGGCGTATTTGGCAATGGTGTCGATGCCGAGTTTTTGCGCAAGGGCGTAGAAGAAGGTATCGCACGAATAGGGGATGGCTTGCGAGATATTCAGGACCCCGTGGTGCTTGTCGCACTTGAAGAAACGTCCATAGAAGGTTCCGCCGCCCTGGCAGTTGACCTTCATGTCTTCGGCGATGCCTTCCTGCAGACCGGCGGCGGACATGATGATCTTGAAGGTGGAGCCGGGGGCGAGTTGGTCCTGGATGGCCTTGTTCATCAGCGGGTGCTTCGGGTCGGTGATGAGCTTGTTCCAGTCGGCGCTCTTGATGCGGACGGCGAAGGCATTGGGGTCATAGCTCGGATGCGAAACCATGGCGAGGATTTCGCCAGTGCGCGGGTCCATGGCGATGACGGCTCCCGGAGCGTCTCCGAGAGCTAGCTCGGCGGCGCGCTGGATGTCGATGTCGATGGTGAGCTTGAGATCCTGGCCCGGGATGGCGTGCTGGGTGCCCAGGTAGCCGACTTCGCGGCCGTGGCTATCGACGATGACGTCCCGGGAACCGTCCTGACCGCGGAGAATCTGGTCGTAGGTCGCTTCAACGCCGGCCTTGCCGACTACGTCGCCCGCTTCGTAATAGGCATAGCGCGGGTTGTTGTTCAGGTCTTCTTCGGAGATTTCGCCGGTGTAGCCGATGAGGTGCGCGGCGAAGCCGTCGCGGGGGTAAAGGCGGCGCTCGACTTCGATGGTTTCGAGCTCGGGCAGCTCGTTGCGGTGGGCTTCGACGAAGGCTTCCTCATCGGGGGTGATGTCTTTCTTGATGGGGATGGGCTGATAGCCGGGCGCGGAGCGGTAACGCTTGAGCGTGGCCTGGAGCTGGTCGAGATCGAGATGGAGACCCTGCGCGATGAGCGGCAGGTCGTCATCGACGTGCTTGTTCTGCTCACGGACGAGATAGCAGGAGGTGGAGGGGTAGTTGTCGACGAGCAGGCGGCCTTCGCGGTCAAAGAGGCGGCCGCGTGGGGCCATGATGGGCTCCTTGCGGATGCGGTTCTGCTCGGCGAGCTCCTTAAAATTGTTGGCGCCGAGGACCTGCAGCCGCCACAGGCCCGCGCCGAGGCCGAGCATCAGGACAAGAATGCCGTACTGCACCGCCGTGGACTTGAATGCGGAGAGCTTTTCGCCGCGATTGAACCTGTCGGAATAGATGGCCATACTGCGTTTCCGTTGATTTCAGGATACTGCTGTTTTGGGTTGATCGGCAGGATTAGTGTTTTGTGAAAAGCAAACCTCAGGGCCCAAGGGCCTAAAGACGTTCAGTGCTTCCAGATTGCCGGGGATAAATCCCCGGCTTACCTTTCTCGTCCTTAATCCAAGACCTGGAAGCGGTCGAGCAACGGGAAGAGAAGCAAGGCAATGACCGAGTTGCCCACTGCCTGAAAGATCATGGTGAACCAGTTCCAGTCCATTTCGAGGCCCAGCATGCCGCGATAAATGACGAGATAAATGCCGTTGCAGAGCAGGGTGAGGGCGAAGTTGAGCAGCACGCGGATGACGATGTTCTGCACGTCAATGCGGATGCCGACCGAGGCGGCGAGATAGCCGGCGACGGTTTTCGCAATGCCGTTGACGCCGATGGCGTGGTGTGTGAGCGCGTCCTCAAAGATGCCGACAAAGGCGCCCAGAAACATGCCCTGGATGGGGCTGCGGCGGGCGAGGGCAAAGTAAATGGTGATGACCAACGGCAGGTCAAAGTAGGCAAAGCGGCCGAGGAAGCGCGGCAGAAGCGCCTGCAGCACCAGAGCGGCCAGCGGAACGACCAAATAGAGGAAGGCCGGGTAGCGATGAATTTCGAGATCGCGCCGCGAGTTGGCTGTGAGTATGGCCATTTAGAACTTCCTCTGCGGCTGAGGGGCCGGTTTGGCAGGTGCGGGCGGAGGCGATTCAAGATTGGTGTCGCTTTTTGGCACGGGTGGGATCTTAATATCGCCGGGGTTTACGGTGGCCGGCTTGTGGACAGGCGGCTTGGAGGTGGTGCCGGGTGTGGCGCCTGTACCGGTTGTGTCTGCGCCGGTTTTGGACGTGGCAGGTTTGGGAGCGGTTGTCTTAGGTGCACTGCTCGATTGGCTGCTGTAACCGGTCGAGAAGCGGTCCGGATGCTGCGGTGTGAGCAGCTTGGGAGCAGCGGGTGGTGTGGCCGGAGTTGCGCCGTTGGCGGTTGCAGCTCCGGTTGCGGGCGCTGTGCCGTTGGCGGCGGGCTGCTTGGCGTTCGGGTCAGTCAGGCCGGGTAGCTTTTCTTCGAGAATCTGTGCGGCCTTCAACTGCTCGTTGAGCGCGGCGGCCTCGGCGCCTTTTTCGCTGGCGCTCTGGTCCATGTCCTTCTTCGTCTTGTCGTTGAAGCGCGGCTCGGTGTCGGTGATGACCATGACCTCGTCGAGGCCGTTCAGGTTGGCGGCGGGCTTGACGACGACTTCCACAAAACCGTCACGGTCGGGGTCCTTGTCGATGTGGTCCACGGTACCGACGGGAAGGCCACGCGGGAAGATCTGGTCGCCTCCGGAGGTGAGCACCTTTTCGCCGGGCTTGATGCGCTGGTCGGCGAGGATGTTGACGACTGCAGGCTGGCCGGCGGCGTTGCCGCGCAGAATGCCGCGGATGCGCGTGGTTTCAAGGATGACGCCCGCGCCGCTTGACTGGTCGTTGATGGCGAGCACCTGCGCGGAATGCGGGTAAACCTCGCGCACCTTGCCGACGATGCCGTCCGGCGTGATGACCGCCATGTCGCGGGTGAGGCCGTCATCCTTGCCCTTGTTGAGGTAGAAGACGCGGGACAAATCTGTGCCGCTGCCGCCGATGACTTCGGCGGAGAGCGTCTTATAGATGTACTTTTGCTGAAAGCTATTGAGCGTCTGCAGGCGCTGGCCTTGCTTGGCGTCTTCGAGAAGTTGCGCCTGCTCGAGGCGGAGCTGGTCAATCTCGGCTTGCAGGTCCTTGTTCTCCTGGCGGACCCGGCGCAGGTCGAAGTAGTTCTCCCAAATCCAGCCGACGCCCGTTTTCGAGGACTGCACGGCGCGCTCGGGCGGCGAAACGACGGCGTTGGCCCAGAGACGGATGAGTTGCTGTCCCTTGTCGTCATGCTGGCCGAAGCTGGCCTGGCCGGTACCGGTGCGCCGGATCTGGAGGGCGAGTCCAAGAATCTGCGCCGCCAGCAGAGCCAGCAGCACGAGGAGATTCCGATACCGGACGAAGAAGGATTCCATATATAAGCAGGGACTAGCCACCCCACCGAGCAAAAAGCGCTCGTTGGGGACCCCGGCAGGGACGTAGGGACATAGGGACTAGGAAAAACCTGGTATAGCTGGCGCAATTGCTTCGTAACGAATTATGCACAGTAAGTTGGATGCGGTGAAGCGCCTGCTTGCTGCCAGCCATCGTTTGTCCTGAGTCTCTCTAGTCCCTACGTCCCTGGTCCCTATGTTCCTTAGTCAATCTTGATCTTACGCAGCAGGCGGAAGTCGCTCAGCATTTTGCCGGTGCCGAGCACCACGGAAGCCAACGGGTCATCGGCCACGGAGACCGGCAGGCCGGTTTCCTCACGGATGCGCTTGTCGAGGTTCTTGATGAGCGCGCCGCCGCCGGTGAGGACAATGCCGCGGTCGCTGATATCGGCTGAGAGCTCGGGCGGGGTCCGCTCGAGGGCCACGCGAATCGCGTTCATGATGACGGCAATGCATTCACCGAGGGCTTCGCGGATCTCTGAGTCGTCGATGGTGATGGTCTTGGGCACGCCTTCGATGAGGTTGCGGCCCTTGATCTCCATCTGCAGCGGCTTGTCGAGCGGGAAGGCGGAGCCGATCTCCATCTTGATGTGCTCGGCCGTGCGCTCGCCGATGAGCAGGTTGTACTTGCGCTTGAGGTAGTTGGTGATGGCCTCATCCATCTGGTTGCCGGCCATGCGCACCGAGCGCGAGTAGACGATGCCCGAGAGCGAGATGACGGCGATGTCCGTAGTACCGCCGCCGATATCTACGACCATATTGCCGGAAGGCTCCGTGATGGGCAGGCCCGCGCCGATGGCGGCCACCATGGCCTGTTCCACGAGGTAGACTTCGCTGGCCTTGGCGCGATAGGCCGAGTCTTCGACGGCGCGCTTTTCTACCTGCGTGATCTCCGACGGCACGCCGATGACGATGCGCGGGTGAACGAGCATCTTGCGGTTGTGCGCCTTCTGGATGAAGTAATTCAGCATCTTCTCGGTGACTTTGAAGTCCGCGATGACGCCGTCTTTCATGGGCTTGATGGCAACGATGTTGCCGGGCGTGCGGCCAAGCATATCCTTGGCTTCCTTGCCTACGGCTTCCACTTCGCCGGTGTTTTTGTTGATGGCGACGATTGAGGGCTCGTTGACGACGATGCCCTTGCCGGCGGCGAAAACGAGCGTGTTGGCAGTGCCCAGGTCAATTGCCAGGTCGCTGGAAAACATGCTGAAGAGCGAACGCAGACCGTGCGTGCGCTGGGAGCGCGAAGGATAGCCGTTCGATGCCATTGGGAACTTGGTTCTACCTCTAGGAGTATTCTACGGCGATTGCAGTCAAAGCCACGTCAATGAGCGGGGTAAAGGCGGTAATGTGCAGGAAACGACCCTTGGATGTGAGCTCTAATGTTGTGCCGCGTTCTCAGGATAACGCAGTTTTTCGGACGGAAAATTGAGGATTTTCCGCAATTTGGTTCCGAATGCGGAAGAATTTGCAGCTTTGATTCCGGTTTGGTGTCGGATGCAGGAATTTTTCTGTGATAGCGGCGCGGATGCCTGGGGACGTGTGCTGCGTATGGGGCGGGTAGTCCAGAGTCTCATGCGGTAAGCTGGAGCGTTGGCCTGCCATCCTGGCAGGACTATTTTCAATTCCGCGCGCAACCGCGCAAGCACAAAGCGAGAAATTTTATGTCGGCAAAGATCTATCACAATCTCATTGGCGGCGAGTGGGTTCCCTCCCGCAGCGGAAAAACGTTTCAGAACATCAATCCTGCGGACCACTCGGATGTGGTGGGTGAGTTTCCCGCTTCGAATGCCGAGGATGTGGACTCGGCGGTGGCTGCGGCGAAGAAGGCGTTTGCGTCGTGGCGGCTGGTTCCGGCACCGAAGCGCGCGGAGATTTTGTATCGCGCAGGTGAGCTACTGAAGGAGCGCAAGGAAGAGTATGCCCGGGAGATGACGCGCGAAATGGGCAAGGTACTGGCCGAGACGCGCGGCGATGTGCAGGAGGCGATTGACGAAGCCTTCTATGTTGCGGGCGAGGGGCGGCGGCTCTTTGGCAAGACTACTCCGAGCGAGCTGGTGAACAAGTTTGCGATGAGTGTGCGTATGCCGCTTGGCGTGGTTGGATTGATTACACCGTGGAATTTTCCGATGGCGATTCCGAGCTGGAAGCTCTTTCCGGCGCTGGTGGCGGGCAATACTTGCGTGATTAAGCCTGCGGAGGATACGCCACTTTCGACTTACAACCTGGTGCAGACACTGGTGGACGCCGGACTGCCTGCGGGCGTGGTAAATATTGTTGCGGGCTATGGGCCGGATGCTGGCGCGCCACTGGTGGAGCATCCTGGTGTGCGTGCAATCAGCTTTACGGGGTCGAGCGAGATTGGCTCGCTGGTGGCGCAGCGCGCGGCGGCGAACTTTAAGCCGGTGTCGCTGGAGATGGGCGGCAAGAACGCGCAGATTGTGATGGATGATGCGAATCTCGATCTCGCGCTGGATGGGGCGCTATGGGGCGCGTTTGGAACGACGGGCCAGCGTTGCACGGCGACGAGCCGCATCCTGGTGCAGAAGAAGATTGCGGATGAGTTTATCGGCAGGCTTGTAGAGCGTACGCAGAAGCTGCGCGTGGGCAATGGGCTTGAGGCTGGTGTGGATGTAGGCCCGCAGGTGAATGCGCAGCAGATTGAGACTTCGACGAAGTATGCGGAGATTGCGAAGGCTGAGGGCGCGAAGTTGTTGCTTGGCGGCGAGGCGTTGACATCGGGAGCGCACGCGAGGGGAACCTTCTTTGCGCCGACGGTCTTTGCGGGAGTAAAGCCGGAGATGCGGATTGCTCGCGAAGAGGTCTTTGGGCCTGTGGTGAGCGTAATTGAGTTCGATACCTTCGAGCAGGCAGTTGAGATTGCGAATTCGATTGAGTACGGTTTGTCTACGGCGCTCTACACGCGGGATGTGAACAAGGCTTTTGCAGCGATGCGTGATCTCGAAGCTGGTATCACGTACATCAATGCGCCGACGATTGGCGCGGAAGTGCATTTGCCCTTTGGCGGCGTGAAGCATACGGGGAATGGGCATCGCGAAGGTTCGGAGGCGATCGACTTCTACACGACATGGAAGGCTGTGTATGTCGATTACTCCGATAAGCTGCAGCGCGCGCAGATTGATAATGCGGAGTGAGCCGCATGGCTTCTCCGCTCATCGATTTCGCGCTACAATTCTGCCATGCCGCATACGTTGAAGGAAATTCGGGAATTAGTCTTCGCGCTGCCGCCTAATCAGCGTCTTCTGCTTGCCGACGAGATATATGAAAGCGTCGATGCGGAAGATGCTGAGGACGAAGCAGAAGTTGCTACTGCGTGGGACGACGAGATTAAGCGCCGCCTGGATGAAATCGACTCCGGCAAGGTGCAGTTGCTTTCCTATGAAGAAGTTCGCGCGGATATGGATGCCCACATCGCAGCCAAGCGGCGAGCAGCGCAGCTGGGATGACACTTCTTCGGTTTCACTCAGAAGTTAAAGCAGAAGTTAAAGCCGCATTTGACCGTTACTGGGAAGAAAGCCAGCCTGCCGCGCTCAATTTTAATTTGGAATTGGATGCAGCCTACTGGAAGTTGCGCAAATCTCCACGACTATATCCGCAATATCTCCACGGAACGCGGCGAGTTCTGCTCGACCGCTATCCTTATTTTGTCGTTTTCCGCGAACTTGATGATGCAATTCAAATCATTGCGGTAGCCCATGCCAAGCGCCGTCCGGGATACTGGAAGAAACGAGTGAAGCACTAACAGGAGAACAATGGAAACTGCTTACGTTCCCAATCCATCTCGTTATGAGAATGCTATTTTTCGCCGCTGCGGTCGGTCGGGGCTTGTGTTGCCGCCGATTTCGCTGGGGCTTTGGCAGAATTTTGGCGGGGCCGATGTTTTTGAAACCGGCCGCGCGATGGTTCGCCGCGCCTTTGATCGCGGTGTGACACACTTTGATCTTGCGAACAACTATGGGCCGCCGTATGGTTCGGCGGAAGAAAACTTCGGTGTGATTCTGCGCAAGGATTTTCGAAATCTGCGCAATGAGCTCGTGATTTCGAGCAAGGCTGGCTGGGATATGTGGCCGGGGCCTTATGGCATTGGCGCTTCGCGGAAATATCTGCTGGCTTCGCTTGATGACAGCCTGAAGCGCATGGGACTGGAGTACGTTGACATCTTTTATGCGCACCGGCCGTGGGCGAATGCGCCGCTGGAAGAGACGATGGGCGCGCTGGCAACGGCTGTGCACCAGGGGAAGGCGCTGTATGTGGGCATCTCATCGTACAGTCCGGAGCGTACGCGAGAGGCTGCGACCATTCTGAAAGGCCTTGGCGTGCCGCTGCTGATTCACCAGCCGTCGTACTCGATGTTGAACCGCTGGATTGAGGATGGGCTGCTGGCTGCGCTTGAGGAAGTTGGTGCAGGATGCATTGCGTTTTCGCCACTGGCGCAGGGGTTGCTGACGAATAAGTACCTCAACGGTGTGCCGGAGAACTCGCGCGGCTCGGTCGAAGGCTCTTCGATGCTCAAACAATTCCTGAGCGATGAGAACATTGGCCATGCGAAGGCGCTCGATGAGATTGCGAGAGGCCGTGGGCAGTCGCTGGCGCAGCTTGCGATTGCGTGGGTGCTGCGCGATAAGCGCGTGACTTCGGCTCTTATTGGTGCGCGCAATGTGGCACAGCTTGATAACTCGCTCGATGCGCTCAACAACCTCAACTTCACAGACGCGGAGCTTGCGGAGATTGACAAACATGCTGTCGATGCCGGCATTGATTTATGGAAGGATGCGCGGCTGACGATGGCGTAACACTTTACAAGGCAAAACAAACGGCCAGAGCAGCAATACTCTGGCCGTTTGTTTTTTATGATGCGTGACTATTCCTGCGATGCTGACCAATCGTCATCATCATCCGATGATGAAGGCTTGGCGGGTTTTGCTGCAGCGGTTTCTGTTTTCTTTTGCGGCGCGTCGCCGATTGCTGGCAGCTCGGGATGCTCGTAGGAGTACAGTTCGTTGAACATCCACTTGTAGGTGGCATGCGACTGGCCACGGAACTGCGGTTTGAAGCCGTAGAGCACGATGCGTCCGCGTCCGTAGGCAAGCTCCATTGCGGCGGCTTTGCCTTCAATGGCTTCGGGGTGTAGCAGCAGGCCGCTTTCCAGCGGATTCGTCTGCCTGGGATACGTGGCCAGCACCGCGCCATGTGCACCGGGCAGCGCTGCGAATGCCGGGCCGGTCTGAAACATGACTACCGGCGAATCGGAGAGGCCATAGTTGACGGGAAGGTCAGTGTGCGCGAGCTCTGTGCGCAACAGTGCGCCAGAGCAGAAGAACTTGTCGCTCTTGACCCCTTCAATTACGTTCTGCACGGGAAGCGAGAGCAGCGGGATCAGTGCGCTCGCCGTTTTATTGAGCGCAATCAGCGTGCCGCCTTCGCGGGCGAACTCGCGGAGGTTGTTGAGTCCGTCCTGGCCGATGCCTCCGGCGTACTGCCCCGGCACTACGCCGATACCGTAGCCATCCATCATCTGCCGTGAAGACATGTCGGGCAGGATGATGACGTCGTAACGGGCACGGAGATTGGCGGATTTTACGTCGGCGTTGTAGAGGCTCTTTGGTTCAAAGCCGTAGTTCTCAAGAATCCAGCGCGTCCAGCCTTCGTCAATCGACGGAGCCCATGGACGGTAGATGCCGACGCGGGCCTTCTTGATGGGCAGCGTTTTGCCCGGTGTGGAGACGGCGACGGCGCTGACAGAATAGTTCTGTGCAAGTGCATTCATCTTTTCGCGTCCGAGGCCGGAGATGAGAAATGCGCCGCGCTCCGTGCCGTTGGCGGTCTTTACTGGATCCTGCGCTATGGAAACTGTTGCGCCGGATTTCAGTGCTTCATTGACCAGAGAGAAGGAAGCATTCACGCGATGGCTTACGGCGAAGACTGAGCCTGTGCCTTCTGCTGAAGCTGCCGGTGCGTGCGCGACGTCGATCTTCTCCATCTGTGCGCGCTGCTCGGGCTTCAGTGGATCGGTGACTGCATCTACATCGACCCCCATCTGCATCGGTAGCGTCCAGCCGGTTACGTCGTAGGGGAGGTCGATGGATTTCGATGTGCCTGCTTCAATCGCGTCGGGATACTTCTGGCGTTCGAAGAGTTCCTTTGCCATTGCAGAGTAGGCCTGATCCATGGGAATGACCCATGAGCCCTTCGGGTAGCTCACGCCGTTGGCGGTGAAGCCGTCCTTGGATGCGTAGACGTCGAGGCCGTTGTCGATCATGAGCTGTGCGAGATGCACGGCTTCAGGCGTATCGGTCTGCTTGCTCGGAATGACATAGGCAAACGGCGGTTCTTGCTTGAAGTGCTGAATGTTGTCGCGGGCTGCCTGGTAGCGATTGAAGAGAAGCGTCTCGCGATTCTTTGCGGCAAGATCAAGCACGGACATGGAGCCGCCGACCATGTAGTCCACCGCATCTTTCAAGTGCCACCAGCCACCTTCCCACGGTGTTGAGTACATCGTGAGTGCGCGCAGGTCCTGGTATTGCTTGGGGAAATCAGAGACGGAATAGAAGTGCGGTGTGGCGTATTCGTAGAGCGCGGTTTCGGTGAAGAAGGAAATCTCGTTGCGGAAGACGTGTGCCCAATCCATGAAGCCTGCGTACCAGTTATCGAAGCGCGACTCTGAGATTGCGCCGGGCATTTTGTGTGCGTTGAGATATGCCGTCATGTTGGTGCCGATGACGTTGAGCCAGCTACGCACGTAGGGGCTGATGTTGGACGAGATGGGATCGGAGAACGGCGGAATCCAGATACGGGCAGGGAAGGGAGCGGTCTGGTGCTGGCAGTAGAAGATGACGGGGTTGTATTCGAGCTGTGTTTTGGTGACGACCTGCTCTTCTTTCATGTTGAGCATGTAACCATCGCGGTTGTTGTCGTGGCCTACGTACTCCTGCCATAGATAGGGCAATGGGCTTACTTCATACTTGGTGCCGACGTTCTGGCGATACCAGTGGACGACCATGTCCTGGCCGTCAGGGTTGAGCGTGGGCCAGAGGACGAGGACGACGTTGTCGAGGATGGAGTAGATTTCGGGGTCGTTCTTTGCGGAGAGCAGTTTGTAGGCCAGCATCATGGTGTGCTGCGGGCCGGCTACTTCGCTGGCGTGCAGGCCGCCGTCGATGTGTACGATGACTTTCGAGCTGCGCGCCAGCTCGCGGGCCGAATCATCGTTGAGATCGGTGTCCTTTGCCAGCCGCGCGGCGGTCTGCTTTGTCTCGTCGAGCTTGGCGATGTTGGCTGCAGAAGAGATGACGGCGATTTCAATGTCGCGGCCCTGCGTGGTTTTGCCTACAGTGAACATTTTCATTCGCGAAGAATCGGCGGAGGCCAGCGCGTGAAAGTAGCGAAGGGTGTCTTCATAGTCGGCGAGATAGAAGTCATCGCCGGGTGTGTGGCCGAGTACGGAGGCAGGCGTAGGGATCTGGGCGGTTATGTGCGGTGCAACGCTGGTGGCGCACACCAGCGTCAGTCCGAGACGAAGAAAAAAACGGGAACGAAGCAAAAAACGCGGCAACATCGGCTCTCCTTCAAACAGAAAGTGCTTTTTCAGCAGGTCTGCGGATTGCGGGGCAGATATCCGCAGGGCACGCCGTGCAGCGGCACGGCTATTCAAGCTTTCTTGCGTGGCTCCAAGATTAATGCAGGGATTTGGGAATCGCCATAGATATGGCATATAGATTTCTGCGTTACCGCCGGCGGGCTTCCAGCACGTCGCGCAGTGCGAAGCTGGTTTCGATGCGCGTTACTCCGGGCAGGCGTGAGAGCTCGTTCTGGTGAAGGCGGTTGTAGTCGTCAATGTCGGCCACGCGTGCCAGCAGCAGGTAGTCATACTGGCCGGCCATCAGGTGGCAGCTCGCGATTCCATCCACGTGGCGCACGGCATTTTCAAATGCGCCCAGCACGGCGGCGGATTGCCGCTCGAGCGTGACGCGGATGAAGGCTGTCATTTGCCGGCCGAGGACATGGTCATCGATGACGGCGCGGTAACCGCGAATTACGCCCATCTCTTCCAGTGCGAGGATGCGCCGCGAGGCGGCGGATGCGGAGAGGCCCGCCGCTTCGCCCACTTCGTAATTGGTGGCGCGGCCATTCGCTTCGAGCACACGCAGGATTGCGCGGTCCAGCTCGTCTAACAGTCCGAGGGAAGGCGAGGTTGCTTTGATGGGGGCAGCCGTGGCGCGCGTTTTATGCGTAGAAGTGGATTGTTTCGCACGTTTCGTTCCCATAACGCTGTTGTATCACGAAATTTGCACACATCGGCTGCTTGCGGCGCTTTAGGATTCAAACATCCGAATCACCGTACGGAACTGCCGCGCCGGATAGCCCTCCTCCGAATGAATGCAAGACCGGCGCGGTGGTAGTGAAACAAAAGCCGCTACGGCGCACCCCTGCACAACATCCAAATACAAAGAGGAGCACAGGCGATGATTATTGGCGTACCCCGCGAAATTAAGGATCACGAGTCCCGCGTAGGCGTTATTCCCGCGGGTGTGAAGGCGCTTACGGAGGCCGGCCACAAGGTGCTGGTGGAAACCAATGCCGGCGCAAAGTCGGGCTTTCCGGATTCAGAGTACCAGGACGCAGGCGCAGAGATTGTGGGCGACGCGGGCAACGTGTGGGGCAAGAGCGAAATCGTCGTTAAGGTGAAAGAGCCGATCGAGAGCGAGTATGTTTACTTCCGCGAGGGGCTGGTGTTGTTTACGTATCTGCACCTTGCTCCGGTGCCGGAACTGACGCAGAAGCTGCTCGATGCCAAGGTGATTGGCATCGCTTATGAGACGGTGCGCGATCGCAGCAATACGCTGCCTCTGCTGACGCCGATGAGCGAAGTGGCCGGCCGCATGAGTGTGCAGGTAGGCGCAGCGTACCTGGAGCAGGAAAAGGGTGGACGTGGCATTCTGCTTGGCGGTGTTCCGGGTGTGCCCCCGGCGCATGTGACGGTGATTGGCGGCGGTGTTGTTGGCACCAATGCGGCGCGCATTGCGCTTGGCTTTGGTGCGAAGGTTACGCTGGTTGACTTGAACCTGAACCGCCTGCGCGAGATTGACGACATCTTTAATGGCCGCGTTTATACGCTTGCCTCGAACAGCTACAACATTGCCAGCGCTACGCGTGAGGCGGATCTTGTGATTGGGGGCGTGCTGATTCCGGGTGCAACGGCTCCGAAGATTGTTACCAAGGAAATGGTGAGCCGCATGAAGAAGGGCGCGGTGATTGTGGATGTGGCGATTGACCAGGGAGGATGCGTAGAGACGGCGAAGCCGACCTCGCACTCGAATCCCAGCTACACCGTGGACGGCGTGGTGCACTACTGCGTGACGAACATGCCTGGTGCGGTGCCGCATACCTCTACGCTTGGTCTTACGAATGCGACTTTTCCGTATCTGCAGAGGCTTGCAAGCCTCGGTCCGAAGGAAGCGCTGAAGCGGGATGCGGGGCTGGCGGAAGGCCTGAATACCTGGCTCGGCAAGCTCACTTATCGCGGTGTGGCGGAGAGCCAGCAGCGCGAGTGGACCCCGGTAGCGACGGTACTGGGCTAGGGACCAAGCCCGGATGCATCTGTATTGAAATCGGCTATATTGCTTCAAATAACAACGGCCCGCTCGAAGGTCATTTTGAGTAGGCCGTTGTTTTTATAGGTCCGTTGTTCTCTGCAGTTTTATAATCTGCGCATGCTTTTTCAAAGCAATCCGCGGCTGCGTCTTGTCTCGCTTCTTGCCGGTGGAGTGCTGCTTGTCTTTTTGCTGCTGGGCGCGCTGCAATGGTGGAATACCTCGCACATTGGCTTCCTGAATCCCGATACGGCCGGCGAAACGCTCGCGTTTACCGCATTTACCGTGGTGCTTTTCCTGCTGTTGATTGCGTTGCTGATGCTGCTGCTGCGCAATCTGCTCAAGCTCTATGCAGACCAGGGGTCGAGCGCGCTGGGCAACCGGCTGCGTACGCGTATGGTTCTTGGCGCGGTGCTGATTGCGCTTACGCCCGCGGTGTTGATGTTCCTGTTCAGCTTTCAGTTCATGAACCGTACTATTGACCGATGGTTCTCTCCGAACACGACGCAGCTCCGTGAGGACTCGACGCAGGTGATGCAGGAACTTGCTCACTATGTAACGAGCAATGCGCGTGTGGAGGCGGAGTCTATTGCATCTTCCAGCGCGACTGACGGCGACCCGGCGCAACTGCAGGACATTCTTGGTTCGCATCGCATCACGCTCGCCGGCGGCTTTGCGATTGTTTACGACAAGGGCATGCACCCGATCTCCAGTTTCCAGGCTCCGCCGGCGACGAGCCGTGTGAGCCTGGTGCCGTGGCTGGATGAGACGCACGCGGGATGGCCTGTGCCGCTAGTGGGGCCGCTTTCTGCCAGCCTGCTTGTAGCGGCGCGGCGTAGTGACGAGCCGATGGTGGAAGTCGCAGGGTTGCAGTACGCGTTGGGGCTTGCCATCTCCGGCTCGGGTAAAGCGGTGCTGGTGGCGTTGCCCATGCCGGAGGGGTTGAGTGAGACGGCGATTCGCATTCGCACAGGTGCTGCGCAGTACTGGCAGCTCTTTCGCATGCGCAACAGCATTCGTGCCAACTTCTTTCTGCTGCTATTGCTGCTTACGGTTTTCATCTTCTTCTCGAGCGTATGGCTTGCCATTTTTCTTTCACGGCAAATCACGCGGCCTGTTGCCGCGCTTGCGGATGCGATGGGCGAGATTGCGGAGGGGAAGTACGAGGAGCGCGTGAATGTTGCCGTTACGGGCGAGATGGGGGAGCTTGTTTCCTCTTTCAATCGCATGGCTGCTGATCTTGAGTCGAGCCGCCAGGCTGCACGTACTTCTTCTGCGCAGTTGACAGCGGCGAACCAGGCGATTGAAGAGCGCCGTCGCGAGCTGGAAACGATTGTGGAGACGATTCCGAGCGGCGTGGTTACGCTCGATGGCGCGGGCCGCATTGTGCAGGCCAACCACGCTTTTGCGGAGCTGATGGATGTTCGCTATGATGCTTCGCTGCGCGGCCAATCGATTGATTCGCTGCTGCCTGCGGAACATGCCGATGAGCTTGCTGCGGTGATTCGGCGCAGTCATCGCATGGGCGCTGCATCTGCGGAGATTGAGATGCACGCACGCGGTCGAACCATGCATCTTGGTTTTACCAGTGCACGGCTCGATTGGGGGAGCGGGCAGACGGGCACCGTGCTTGTGGTGGAAGATACATCCGAACTTTTGCGCGCGCAGCGGCAGCTTGCGTGGAAGGAAGTGGCGCAGCGTGTGGCGCATGAGATTAAAAATCCGCTTACGCCGATTGCGCTTTCGGCGGAGCGTATTGCGCGGCATCTTGACCGGGGCCAGGTTGATTCGCCGAACATTATTCGCAAGTGCAGCGAAGTGATTCTTGGTTGCGTGGGCACGCTGCGCACGCTTGTCGATCAGTTCTCCGCGTTGGCGCAATTTCCCGCGCCGCAGCCGCGCGCTACGGATATGAACCGCGTGGTGGAAGAGGCGATGGCGTTGTTTGTGGGCCGGCTGGATGGGATTGAGGTGAAGCTGGATCTTGTGCCGGAGCTGCCGCTGATCTTTGCGGACCCTGATGCGATTCGCCGTGCATTGGCCAATCTTGTGGATAACGCCGCGGAAGCGATGCAGGGAAGCTTACTGAAAGTATTGAGTGTTTCCACGGCGCTGAGCGAAGATGGCTCCGCGGTGGAAGTGGCCGTTGCTGATACAGGCCACGGGCTCACCGATGAGATTCGCGAGCGGCTCTTTTTGCCGTTTTATTCCACGAAGCATCGTGGCACGGGCCTTGGGCTTTCCATTGCAGCGAAGATTGCGCAGGAGCATGGTGGCTCGATTCGCGCGGAAGGTAACTTGCCCAAGGGTGCTCGCTTCCTGTTGCGCATTCCGCTCATGGAGTCTGCAGTGCAGCAGCCTGCCGACGTAGAATCCGTGAAGGAAGGCCGGGCCTGATTCGTATCTTATGAACCACATTCTCGTAGTGGATGATGAAGCGGAAATTCGTAACTCACTCGAAGAGATTTTGCGCGAGGAGGGGTATGGAGTAGCCTCTGCGGCGACGGCTGCGGAAGCGAAAGTTCTGATTGAGGACGCGCCATATGATGCGGTGCTGCTCGACATCTGGTTGCCGGATCGCGATGGTCTGGATGTGCTGGCCGATGTGCGGCAGCTCCCGCAGGAGACACGGCCGGAGGTGGTCATCATCAGTGGGCATGGCACCATTGAATCCGCGGTGAAAGCTACCAAGCTTGGCGCGTATGACTTTCTTGAGAAGCCGCTGTCTATTGACCGTACGCTTATCGTTCTCAAAAACGCGATTGAAGCGCGGCGGCTGCGCACGGAGAACCTGGAGTTCAAGCGGCAGTTCAGTGCAAGCTCGGTTTTGACTGGAGACAGTGTGCCGCTCAAGGCGTTGCGGCAACAGATTCGCCTGATGGCACCGACGAATGGACGCGTACTGATTTATGGTGAGTCGGGCACGGGCAAGGAACTGATTGCACGGTCGATTCATGCGGAGAGCCTGCGTAAGGACCAAGTTTTCATTGAGCTGAATTGTGCCGCGATTCCGGAAGCCCATATTGAGGCGGAGCTGTTTGGGTACCGTCATAGCGTGCAGCCTGGCGGTCCGCCGGAGCAGCGCGGCACGCTGGAACGTGCGAACGGTGGCACGCTCTTCCTGGATGAAGTGGGCGATATGAGCCTCAAGACGCAGTCGAAGATGCTCTCAGCGCTTGACGACCAGATGTTTACGCCCGTTGGCGGCACACAGCCGATTCGCGTGGATGTGCGCCTGATTGCTTCGACGAATAAAAATCTTGAAGAAGAGATTGCGAAGGGGAATTTTCGTGAAGACCTCTTCTATCGGCTCAACGTGGTTCCGTTTTTTGTGCCGCCGCTGCGCGAGCGCAAGGAAGATATTCCGCTGCTGGTGCGTGAATTTCTCGGCGAGTTTGGCCGTGAGTATGGTCGGCCGCGCATGGAGATTACCGAAGAGGCGCTGGATGCGCTTGGCCAGTATCACTGGCCCGGTAATGTGCGCGAGCTGAAGAACGTGATTGAGCGCGTATTGATTTTGAATCCGCGCGCGTTGCGGATTGAGCGCAAGCATCTGCCGCCGCTTACGCATAAGGCAGGCTCGCGTTCTACGGAGGATTTCTCCACGCTGCAGCAGGCCCGCGACGCCTACGAGCGCGATTATATCCTCAAGAAAATCGAGGAGGCACGCAGCAATATGAGCCGTGCCGCAGAGCTGTTAGGTCTGGAGCGCAGCCACCTTTACCGCAAGATGAAGACGCTCGGCATTGCCGTGCGCGAGTAGAAGCGGTCTCATCAATTCCTGCGCCGCTTGTAGTGTCCGCTTTGTCCGAATGTGGACAGAGGTTGCGGAAGCGAACAATTTACAAGGCTTATTGGCGCATCGCGTGTTTTTGTGGATGATTGCAGCGCAATCAGTTAGCGATTTCGCTCGTCTGGGTGGATAATTGCTTTCTCAGATGTGCAGAGTGTAGTTCTGGGAGGCAACCCTATGGCGTATTTTGAGCGGATGCGCGATGTAGTTTCGGGCGTCTTCAGCCCGCAGGTGATTGAGCAGCGCATGGCAGCCGGCTGGCAGATGGTTTCGATCGAGTGGCGGCGCGAGCTACCGGACTCCGAGGCGCATTCAGAAGGAGTTTTCAGCGAGGAGATTCCCTACGGCCTGCGTATCTCGGATGATTGCAAGCGGCTTGAAGTCGACGAGGTTGAGAATAAAGTCCTGTTGCTGATGATGGATCTGCTGGGGCAGGATTTCTCCTACGCGAGTATTGTGAGCACTTTGAATGAACAAGGTTTCCGCACGCGGGATGGCCGTCCCTGGTCACGCATTGCGGTCTTTAACATGATGCCGCGATTGATTGAAGTCGGCCCGCGCATCTTCAACAGCCACGAGTGGGAGCAGCGGCGGCTCAAGTTTGCTCAGCGGCGGGCGCCGGAGGCTTAGCGTTACTGTTTCGTAATCGGTCCGAGCGAACCGTGATTGTCCCCGGCGCGTGGATCGACGCGGAAATCCCACACGGCCTGGCTGATGTCCTGCGGGGAAAGAATTTCGACGAGCGCGTACTCGCCGATTTCGAGCGGAGCGACCGGCGTAATCTTCAGCCAGTGTTTGCCGGGCAGCACTTCCGTTTTTGCGGGTATCACGTCTTCGCTCTGCGTTACGGTGCCCGTGGGGCTGATGTGAATGGCGCCGACTACACGCACAGCCTTGCGCTCGTCTACTTTCACGATGGCGAAGCCTGATTGCTGCGAGTGAGCGCCGTGCTTGCCGTTGGTGATTTGCTTTGCGCCGCGGGTGTCCACCGTCATGGCGTGCGAAAGCACCTGCTCGGCGTTATCCGCCACGTTGAGCGAGAGATAAATCGCCGGATCATTCACGTGCAGATGCACCTTGGCATGCGCGCCGGGTAGCTCAATGGCCGCGCGCTGCCCGGCAAGAGGATTGATGACGCTCAGGCCTTTATGCGTCTTGGCGTCTACGCCCAGCTCATTCGGTAAAAGCTCGACGAGTTCCGGCGTGCCTTCAAAGGTGTCGAGCACAAAGACTGAGTCCTCGTCCGGCAGTTCAAGGCCCTTTGCTACCTCCGGCATGCGTGCCTTCTGCCGCTCGCGCTCGGCGGCCTCTTCCTTGTCGATATCCGCGGCCTCTTTCATCGCATCCGAAGTATCGTCTGCGGCGGTTGCGTGGTCGCGCTCCCACTTGCGTGTGGCCTCCCAGTCGACGAGATTTTCCGGAAGCTCTTCCCAGTCGCCGCCACGCTCGACCGAGATGTACCGCACGCGGTCGCCTACGATTTCATACTTGCGTACGATCTGGTAGCTGCCGTCTTTCAGGATCAGCCGGTGGTTCTGCCCGGTTCCGGGAATCGCGGGTTTCAGCGGCAAGGGTTTGGGAGCCTGCTGCTGGGATTGCGTTTGCGCTGCGCACACGCCTGCCGCGAGTAACGAGGCCAGCGCCGTCTGCAACGCCACCCGTAACACTGTCCGAAGACCAGGAAAGCCTCTCATTCTGTTCCCTTGTAAGCCCCACCATTTTAGACGCGCCGGCGTCCAACCTGTGGGCTCGCCGGATTCTTTCCGGCGGAGCCGCGCACGCATTTACAAAATTCTGTGTATGCTTACATTACGGAGCCAATCCCCGGCCAATGAAAAGATTTCTGCAGAACCGGAGCACCAGGCCGCGCAGCTTTACTGCTGCCACGGTGGTGTGCCTCATTCTGCTGGCCCTCCTGGCCGTGGTGCAGGTGGCACACGTTCACCCGCAGTCGTCTGATGCGGACAACTGCCCGCTCTGTATCGTTCTGCACTCGGCTGCGCCCGTTGCGGCTGCGGTCATCGCCATTGTCATGGTTCCGCTGGGCACGTCTGCGCCTGTGTTTGTGGCGCGAACAGTTGGCCGTCCGTGGCACCCCACTCTCTTTACTCGCCCTCCTCCTGCCGTCTAGTTGCGCGCCTTCCCCGGCCTGAATTCCGCCCGCACATTGTCAGAATTTCTCTCGCGGCTCCGGCTTATTCCGGCTGACGACATTCCTCAGTTCAGCGCGCATTGTGTCCCGCAGAGCTTTCAGAACTCGCAGGCATACATGCAGACTTTTTGGAGAAGCTCAATGATGCTGCATCTTCGCGGCGCGTATCGTCGCATCCTTCTTACACTGGCACTTTTTCTGCCTGTTACGGTTTTTGCGCAAGGTGGTAATGCTGGCGCCATTCGCGGAACGGTTACTGACTCTTCCGGCGCGGTGGTTCCGGGCGCAACCGTTCATCTCGCCAACCCCGTCAGCGGTTATGAGCGCACGGTTGCCACGGACTCCGTAGGCCAGTTCGATTTCGCCAACGTTCCCTTCAATCCCTATCACATGACTATTTCTGCTAATGGCTTTTCGACCGCCTCGCAGGATGTGGAGATTCGCTCGTCCATTGGCGCGAACCTGAAGATTGCTTTGCAACCCGCAGGCTCCAACACCACGGTTACGGTGGAAGCGACCGGCGGCGACCTTGTCGAGAACGACCCCACCTTCCACACCGACGTGGACCGCAACCTTTTTATCAAGGTGCCGCTGGAGAGCCAGTCTTCCTCGCTCAGCTCGCTGGTTACGCTGTCCACCCCCGGCGTCGCAGCCGACTCAAACGGCCTCTTCCACGGCCTCGGTGACCACGCTTCGAACTCGTTTTCGATTGACGGCCAGCCCATCACCGATCAGCAGAGCAAAGTTTTTTCGAATCAGATTCCGTCGAATTCGATCCAGTCGATTGAGGTCATCTCCGGCGCGCCGCCGGCGGAGTTTGGCGGCAAGACTTCGCTCGTCATTGAAGCCACTACGCGCTCCGGTCAGGGCATTACCAAGCCCACCGGTAGCATCAACGCCTCGTATGGTTCGTTCGGTTCGGCCACGCTGGGCTTTGACCTGAGCTATGGCGGCAAAAACTGGGGCAACTTCCTTGAGGCTGATGGCCTGAACACCGGCCGCTTCCTCGATCCGCCGGAGTTCCGCGTCTTCCATGACAAGGGCAATGAAGAAAACTTCTTTGACCGCGTGGACTACAACCTTACGCCATCCGACTCGTTCCACCTGAACCTGAACTACAGCCGCTCATGGTTCCAGACGCCGAATTCCTATGACAGCTTGAATGTGCAGAACGTTCTTTCGGGCGGCACGACGGCGGACCCGGTCTTTGGCAGCGTTGGCCAAACGGACCAGATCTCGAAGATCGGCACCTTCAACATTGCGCCGGTCTACACGCACATCCTCAGCCCTGCATCGGTCTTTAACTTTGGCGCGTTTATCCGCAAGGATCAGTATTACTACTACGGCAACAATCCGCTGGCGGATGATATTCCGTTCCTGCAGTCCTCGTCGATTGACCAGAGCCGTACTTTGACGAATGCCGGTGCGCACGCGGATATCTCTTATGTCGCGGGCCATCACAACTTCAAGGCCGGAGCTGTCTACCAGCACACCTTCCTGCGCGAGCATGATCTGCTTGGTGTAGTGGACCAACTCTACAACGCGCCCTGCGTGGATGCCGACGGCAACCCTATCGATGGCTATACGGCTGACACCTGCCCCGCTGGCCAGCAGAATCCCAACTTTAACCCGCTTCTCGCGCCATATGACATCACGCGCGGCGGCGATTTTTACTATTACTTCGGCCACGCCGATATCAAGGAACTCGCGCTCTATGCGGAGGACCAGATTAAGGCCGGTAACTGGCTCTTCAACGTGGGCCTGCGCGAGGATCTGTACAACGGCCTGACCAAGGCGAACCAGACTCAGCCACGTGTCGGCATCGCTTACAATATCAAGCCTTCGAACACCGTGCTGCGTGTCTCCTACGCCCGCACGCTGGAAACCCCTTTCAACGAAAACCTTGTGCTCTCCAGCCAAGGCTGCTCTAATGCGATTCTGGCCCCGCTGCTCCTCTGCTCGCCGGGTGTCTCCGGAACCATGCAGCCTGGCTTCCGCAACGAGTTCCACGCCGGCTTCCAGCAGGCAGCTGGCAAGTACGTTGTCATCAGCGGCGAGTACATCTGGAAGTACACGCACAACGCCTTCGACTTCTCGGTGCTGGGCAACACGCCCATCACCTTCCCCATCGACTGGCACAATTCGAAGATCCCCGGCTGGGCTCTGCACGTAGACGTGCCGGAGTATCATGGCTTCTCGGCCTATTCCGTCATGTCGTCCGTGGCGGCGCGCTTCTTCCCGCCGCAGGTTGCGGGCGCGGGTGCGGCTCCGGGCGGTGGTCAGCCCTTCCGCATCGACCACGACGAAAAGTACAACCAGACTACGCACCTGCAATACGAACTCAAGCATGGCCCGCTCAAGGGGCTCTGGTCTGGCGGCAACTGGCGCTATGACTCGGGCCTGGTGGCCGGTGCGATTCCGTTCGCCACGGATAACACCACGCCGGTGGACCTGAGCGGCCTGAGCTATGACCAGCAGTTCGAAGCGGGCATTTCCTGCAACGGAGTCAAGGCGACGCCCACCTCGGGCTTCAGCTCCTGCGCGCCCTCGCAGTACACCTCGTCGCTGGTCTCCATTCCAGCCCCCGGAACGGAGAACGACGACAAGAACCCGCCGCGTATTGCGCCGCGCAACCTCTTCGATATGAGCGTCGGCCAGGACAACATCTTCCACGCCGACCGCTACAAGTTGAACCTGGACCTGACGGCCATCAACATCACCAACAAGTACGCGCTTTACAACTTCCTCTCGACTTTCAGTGGCACGCACTACGTAACTCCGCGTGCTCTGACGGCGAGAATCACCCTGAACTTCTAAAGAACAGGGAATAGGCAATAGGGAATAGAAAGCAAAAGCGTTACAGGAGATCAGGCGGCATCGAGAACCGATGCCGCCTGATCTCTTTATTTGCTCCCCTGCACAAAAATCTTGCGGTTTTTCTGCCGCGAGGAGGGTTATCCGCCAAAGTACCTCTCTGCGCGAATGGCGCCAAAGGCGCAGTTGCCTGGACGGCCAGTCCTTTATATACTTGATTGTGCCCACCAGGTACGTCCAAACCAGTCATTCCAATCAAGAGGTCGCACCCATGTCTGCAAAGTACGTCTTTGTGACCGGCGGAGTTGTGTCCAGTTTAGGTAAGGGCCTTGCTGCAGCTTCGATCGGCTGTTTGCTTGAGAGCCGCGGACTCCGCGTCAACATGATGAAGTTCGACCCCTATCTAAATGTCGACCCCGGCACCATGTCTCCCTTCCAGCATGGCGAGGTCTTCGTCACCGACGACGGCGCCGAAACCGATCTCGATCTCGGCCACTATGAGCGCTTTACGCATGCGCCGCTTACCCGCGATAACAACCTGACCACTGGCCGCATCTACGAGCAGATCATTTTGAAAGAGCGCCGCGGCGACTATCTCGGCAAGACTGTGCAGGTTATCCCGCATGTCACCAATGAGATCAAGAACGCCATGCGCAAAGTCAGCTCGAACGGCGCGGACGTGACTATCGTAGAAATCGGCGGTACGGTCGGCGATATTGAATCGCTGCCGTTCCTTGAGGCCATCCGCCAGATGCGCCAGGAGTTGGGCCGCGAAAACACCGTCTTCGTGCACCTCACGCTGGTGCCGTGGATCGCCGCCGCGCAGGAGCTCAAGACCAAGCCCACGCAGCATTCCGTCAAGGAACTGCTCGGCATCGGCATCCAGGCCGACATTCTGCTTTGCCGCTCGGATATCAACCTGAGCCGCGACATCAAGCAGAAGATTGCCACCTTCTGCAACGTGGAAGAGCGCGCCGTGATCGGCGCAACCACGCTGCCGTCCATCTACCAGGTGCCGCTCAATTTTGCGGAAGAAGGGCTGGATGGGTTGATTCTGAAGTATCTCCACAAGGAAGCGCCGGAGGGCGACCTGAGCAAGTGGAAAGATCTCGCACACCGCTACGAGAATCCGAAGGACGAGGTCAAGATCGGCATCGTCGGCAAGTATGTGGAGTACGAGGACAGTTACAAATCGCTCAAGGAAGCGCTGACGCATGGTGCGCTGGCTGAAAACCTCAAGCTCAACATCACGTGGATTGAGTCCGAGGGGTTGGAAACACAAGATTCCAACGACCGCAGCTACGAAGCGCAGTTGGAAGGCTTCGATGGCATTCTCGTTCCCGGCGGCTTCGGCAAGCGCGGCATCGAGGGCATGCTGAACGCTATCCGCTATGCCCGCGAAAAACATGTGCCGTATTTTGGAATTTGTTTGGGCATGCAGACGGCCTGTATCGAGTTCGCCCGCAATGTCTGCGGTTTGAAGGATGCGAATTCCAGCGAGTTCGATCCCGCCACGCCGCATCGCGTGATTTACAAACTGCGCGAACTGCTGGGTGTAGAAGAGATGGGCGGAACGATGCGCCTCGGCGCGTGGACCTGTGTGCTGACGCCGGACACGCTGGCCTCGAAGATCTACAACAACGAAACCGAGATCAGCGAGCGCCACCGCCATCGCTATGAGTTCAACCGCGAGTACGAAGCACTGCTTACCGGTGCCGGCCTTCGAATCAGCGGAACTACGCCTGACGCGACGTATGTGGAAATTGTCGAATTGCCTGAGCATCCGCATTTCATCGGCTGCCAGTTCCACCCGGAATTCAAGTCGAAGCCGCTCGAGCCGCACCCGTTGTTCCACAGCTTTATTGCGGCCAGCTATAAGAACCGCGCGGCAGCAGGGCAGGGAAGCAGCGAAAAGGAAGTTTCGGTTTCGAAGTAAATTGCGTCGCCAAGAATAAGAAAGGGGCAGCCGCTCAGCCGAGTAGCACTGCCCCTTTTGTTTTCTCTGCCAGCGTCTTGTCAAAGGTCACTAGCGTCACCCCTGCTGTCTCCGCAAATGCAGCCAGGTAATCGTCATTCCATGATTTAGGGGACGATTGCAAATGATTCGCGCGTGCTCCTATGAGTGCGTCAATTCCAGCCAGTTCGATCAGAAATCCGGCATTTCCTTCGTTACGCCATTGTTCGTAAATCTGCCATGCTCCCCGCTGCGAATGTGTGTTCGCCCCCATGACACTCTTCGTCGTGAGCAGGCGCAGTAGCCCAAGCTGTGTCAGCCGGCAGAAATAGAGAATCTCCCCGTCCTGGAGGGAGTCATACCACTCTATTGCTGGTTTTGTATGCGTGTGCGCCGCGGTTAGAGCAAGCCACAGATTGATGTCGGGAAAGTAAGAATGTTTCAATCAATCGGCCCAAAAAATGCGTCAATCAACTGTTCTTCTGTGGGATGGATGACAGAATCGCCCTTAGCAGGTATCAGCGGCAATTTTAGTTTCCGAATCTTCGGCTTTGGACCTGCAGGCTCCAACTCATGATCGATGCCGCGCAGCACAATCTGACGATAGGCTACACCTTCCTGGGCTGCCTTCACCTTTAGCCTGCGGAACGTTTCATCTGGAATATCAATGGTCGTTCGCATAAGCTCAGTATGGCATATTTATGTATTTATGGAAATATGCATAACGACTGGCAATTCACAGGTAAGAGCCCGCAAATCACCAGCCGCTTTAGGGAAATATAGGATTTTCAGGCAGTTACAGGTGTTCTCAGCTCAATCTGAATCTCCGGCGGATGCGTCAGCGTATTGTGAATCAGGCAGCGGCCTACAGAGTCCTGCACGCCAGCGCGGTCTTCCTCGCTCAGCGTTCCCGGCACATCTACAGCAATTTTGATCTGGTCCAGCCGCGCTGGGCCCATTGCTTTCTCTGACGTGACGTGGACTTCAACGCCCTCGCGTTCGAGACCCTTCTTCTTCAGATAAGCTACGGCATAAAACGCTGCGCACGAGCCAATCGACGCCAGGAACAGCTCCGGAGGCGTCATACCCTCGTCTGCACCGCCGTTGGACGGCGGCTGGTCGCTGATAATCGTGTTCTCCCGCGCAGCGATCGAGAACTTCACTGCGCCTTCGTGTTTTACGTGAACTTCCATCATAGCCTCACCTCGCGCTGCCTATCTTCTTGAGAGTACCCGCTCTTAGAAAAAGATTCACTACACATTACAATGAAGGGGTGAGTCAAACATTCGAAGTCGGCCCTGTCCGTGTCGGCGAAGGCAAGCTCTTTCTCATTGCCGGTCCCTGCGTCATCGAGTCCGAAAAGCATGCCCGTTTCATGGCGGACCAGATTCAGCGCATCACTTCCGATCTCGGCGTTCCATACATCTTCAAGGCGAGCTACGACAAGGCGAACCGCACCAGCGTGAAGAGTTTCCGCGGCCCCGGCCTCAGGGAAGGTGCTGAAATTCTCGGCCGCATTGCGAAGGAGACGGGCCTTCCCGTTCTCACCGATATCCACGAGCCCGCGCATGCCGAAATTGCTGCCGAGCATGTTGATGTGTTGCAGATTCCGGCGTTTCTTTGCCGCCAGACGGACCTGCTTGTAGCCGCAGGCAAGACGGGGCGCGCGATCAACATCAAGAAGGGGCAGTTCGTGGCTCCGTGGGACATGAATCACCCGGTTGAAAAGGTTCGCAGCACCGGCAACGAGCGCGTTTTCCTCACCGAGCGCGGCGCCAGCTTCGGCTACAACACGCTTGTCGTCGATTACCGCTCGCTGCCGGTGATGCGCAAGATGGCTCCGGTTGTTTTCGACGGCACGCACTCGGTGCAGCAGCCGTCAGCCGCTAACGGCGTCAGCGGCGGTCAGCCTGAGTACATTCCCTTGCTGGCAAAGGCAGCCGTAGCTGCAGGTGTCGACGGCCTTTTCCTTGAAGTCCATGACGACCCGGCGCATGCGAAATCCGACGGTGCGAATGCGTTGAAGCTGGACATGTTGAAGCCGCTACTCGAAACGCTGCTCGCCATCCACGCCGCCGCAAAGTAGGCGGCCGCACCAAGCTAAAAATCAGAAATGCCGGGGAACAATCTCCGGCATTTGCTGTCTGCGCGGGTGATTGTGCCTGATAGCATCTTCCCTATGATCTTCCCTGCATCTGTATTCCGCCGTATTGCTGTTGCGGGCCTTGGCGTTGTTTTCAGCCTCTCCGTTTCCGCGCAAATCACAGACAAAGCGCAAGTCGATGAAGTTCTCCGTGGCCTCAACCGTGGCCGTAGCGTCGGCCAGGTAGCCATCTCGCCTGACGGCGCGCGTCTCGCGTGGATCGAGGGCGGTCGCGACGGTGGTATTCGTATCGCGCCTGTTGGCGATTTGTCGAAGGCTGAGCCTGTGAAGTCAGGCGACCGCTGCCAGGAAGCCGATCTCGTGTGGCGCCCTGATTCGAAGGCGCTCGCGTTTTTCGCCGTTTGCGGAGGCAGCAAGCAGGAGGACCTCTACCTCTCACACCTTGACGGCGCCACAGCCCAGCAACTCACCAAACTGAATGGCTACATTAACGAGTCTGCATTCTCGCCTGACGGCACCAAGGTTGCCTTTCTCTATGTAGAAGGCGCGACGCGGCCTGCAGGGGCGCTTGCCGCCATGAAGCCGCCCTCGGGCGTCATTGGCGAAGACGGCATCGAAATCCAGCGCGTCGCCGTGGCTGATGCAACCGTCACCGAGCCGGCCGTTCCGCAGCAGGCTACGCCTGCCGCGTTGCACGCTTTTGAGTTCGACTGGTCGCCCGATTCGAAATCGCTCGCTTTCATCGCCGCGCCTCCGCCGGGGGAAAACAACTGGTGGGTCGCCAAGCTCTATACGCAGGCACTGGGCGGAGAAGCGAAAGCTATCCTCGCGCCGACGGAAGTTCAGGGAGCACTCCATAACATGCAAATTGCCGTTCCGCGCTGGTCGCCGGACGGCAAGCGTATTGCCTTCATCGGCGGCCTCATGAGCGACCAGGGCTCGACTGGCGGCGACATCTGGATCATCTCTGCGACTGGCTCCGGCCTGCATAACCTTACCCCTGGCCGTACCTCTACGCCTGCGTGGATCGACTGGGCCGACAACGACCATCTCTACCTGAGCGAAGCTGCGGCAGGGAACCACCAGCTTGTCCGCGCCAGGGTGCCTGCCAACGGTCCTGCAGCCTTTGACACGCCGGTCTTCAACATTCCGGCTTCGGCGGCAGACGGACGCATCTCGCACTCGCTCTCCGTTACGGCGGACCACAAGCTCTTCGTCTTCCGGGCCAGCAGCCTGGAGCATCCCACAGAAATCTATTCGGTCAGCTCTACCGCACACGCTACCAGCCTGAAAGACCTTACCCAGCTCTCGCATCTGAATGACGGCGTGGAGCCCGCATGGGGCAAGGCCGAATCCGTCCACTGGACGAACGACGGTTTCCATGTGCAGGGCTGGCTTCTGCTGCCCAAAAACTATGAAGCCGACAAGAAGTACCCGATGATCGTCCTCGTCCACGGCGGCCCGGCCGCAGCGGTGGAATCCCGCTGGGGCGGTGGAGGTGGCCTAAGTGCAACTGCCTTCTCCGCGCTGGGCTACTTTGTTTTGCAGGCCAACCCGCGCGGCAGCTTCGGGCAGGGCGAAGCCTTTGTGCAGGCCAACCGCAAGGACTTTGGGTATGGAGACCTCCGCGACATCCTTGCCGGTGTCGATGCTGTTGAAAAGAAATTTCCCATCGACGACAAGCGTCTTGGACTTACCGGTTGGAGCTACGGCGGCTTCATGAGCATGTTCGCCGTTACGCAGACGCATCGCTTCCGCGCTGCCGTTGCCGGGGCAGGCATCTCCAACTGGCAGAGCTACTATGGCGAAAACTCCATTGGCCAGTGGATGATTCCGTATTTCGGCGCCAGCGTGTATGACGCTCCCGCGGTTTACGCGAAAAGTTCGGCCATCAATTACATCAAGCAGGTGACTACGCCCACGCTTGTTGTTGTCGGCGACCGCGATGGCGAATGCCCCGCCCCGCAGTCCTACGAGTTCTGGCATGCCCTGCGCGACCACAACGTGACCACGCAGTTCGTCGTGTATCCCAACGAGGGCCACGGTTTTGTGGACCCGGCGCACCGCCGCGACGTGATGGAGCGCGCCGTGGACTGGTTTGCCAAATATATGCCCGCGAACTAGTTGGGTGCACAACCTGCTCGCCCTCTTCCGGCGAGGGAGTCTATATCAGGACGGGGCCAAATCCATGCGCCCCGCCTGATACACTTTGGATTGGAAGAAAAGCAGCATTTTTCGCCCGCCATCTTGAGGCCGGGCAAACTTTCAACGCATATTTTGCGGCATTTTCGGGAAAGACCGTTCCGCGGCTACAGCGGTTCAGGAAATGATGTAGGGCGAAGTCACTGACGCTGAGTCGGAGCTACCAACAGGGAGCGACGACCTTGCAAGGGGGACGGAGATCTCACAGTGTTTCCGGAACCGCTCTAGTGGGTGCGGGGCGGGGAGGATTCATGCGGCGGTTTTTGACGCTTGTTTGTCTGCTAGTGCTGGCTGTTCCGGCGGGGATTACCATCTCCGGTTGCACCCGCAATCCTGCTGGAAACTATTGCAACGGTCTCGGCTACGGTCCCAAGATTACGGACCTCTACACCATTACGCTCGGGCCGCAATTTACAGGCATTTCGCTCGCCTATGGGCAGACGCGCCAGTCGAATGCTCCCACCGGTGCTACCTGTAAGGGTACCAGCGCCACCGTTTCCACCTGGAGCTACGGCACCACGAACAACCAGCTCGTGGATATCTCACCTACCGGCAACATCTGCGCCGGTACGTGGAACCGCAACTCCGGCGGCGGCATTGCGGACTACTCTATTTGCAATGCGCCGAACCCACTGCCCAGTACGAATGGTTTGCCTTACGGCGTGGGGTATATCACGGCATCGGCTGACGGCGTGACGTCGAATCCAGTGCCGGTTTACGTCCATCAAGCTGTTACGTCGATATCGCTAGTGGGTCCAAGTGAGTGTCAATCCCAGAACCAGCAGTCGCAGCTTGACGCGCAGGCCTGCTATGCCGGCGTCGACGCCAACGGCAACTCGGCACAGGTTCTGCTCTGCGCGCCTTCAACCGTGAGCGCGACAAGCACCACTCCTTACGCCTGCCCGCTTCCTAAAGGTGTAACCTCGGTACCCACCTGCGAAAACTCCATCGGCACCATGTCGTTTACGGTTGGCACGCCGGCCATTGCTACCATCAACTCGGAGACCAACCAGATTACCGCGGCGCAGCCTGGCACCACAGTCATCACGGCCTCGCTCGCACAGTCGGGTTCCTCGGCCGGTTACTTCTCCACCTGCCCGCCGGCCTCGATCTCCGTTACGCTGAACGGTGAAACCACCGGCACCATTACGCAGGGCGTACAACAGAATCTTGTCACCACGGTCACGGATACCAAGGGCGCGACCATCACCGGTCTGACGCTCGACTACCAGTCCACCAACCCGATGAACATTACGGCATCGTCGGCCGGTGCTCTTACCGCCAGCTTCCCTGGCGCGGCCTCGGTCTATGCCATCTGCCAGCCCGCTACCTGCAACCCCGCACCCATTAACGCAGTCGGCGTGCAGGGAACAGGTCTTTCGATTACCTCTAACGCGGTGGATCTCAATGTCCCCGGCACCGCCAGTGCTTATGTATGGCTCGGCGCTCCAGGTCAGTCACAATACTTCGTTCCGTATGAACTACTCTCCGGCACGCCTGGTTCTACTGTGCGCCTGCCCTATGTGCCGAACTCGATGGTCCTTGACCGCACCGGCACCAGCATCTACTTCGGTTCGCAGACGGAGTTGATGGTCTACAACGCCACCAGCAACGCGCTCAGCGGAGCTTATACCAACGTGCCGGGCGTCGTTCTGTCCGTTGCGCCAAACAATCAGCAGGTGCTGGTCAATGACCAGATCCGCAAGGTCTTCTACCTGGTCAACGCCAGCAGCGGCGCCGTTGCCGCCACCTTCGGTGGTCTCGGTGTCTCCTCCGAGTGGACACCTGATGCTAAGACGCTGTACATCGTAGACAGCTCCGCGGCCAATAAGCTGCAGGCCAACATCGACGCGGGCATCACCAGCCACACAGATACGCTCTATGTCTACAACGCCAATACTGGCTTCACCAGCTATCCGCTGTCCAGCTCCACACCCTCGGCCAATCCGAACAACCTGGCCGTCACTATCCCCGGTGTTGGCGCGTACATCGGCGGTATAACCACCGTGGCGCACACCTGGTGCCCCACCGGAAACCCCTCCAGCTACAGCAGCATGAGCTTCTATCCGCAAGGTGATGACGTGGCAGCAACCACGGACGCGCTTGGCGCAACGACAGATGGCCAGCACATCCTTGGCGCCACGCTCGGCTCCGGCGGCATCTCGTTCTCGGATATCGCTCTTGATTGGTCGAAAATCCCCACAAACACTGATGGCTCCATAGCGTGCCCAGCCGCTGACCCGCAGACTGGAGTTCTTTCGGCGCTAATGCTCCAGCACACTCTCAACCAAGCAAACATGACCGCCAATGCCACCGCAGTTGATGCCGCGGACGGTCTTGACCATTTGCAGGTCATCACTTCGCCTGCGGCTGTTACCAGCGGCACGGCGGCTTCAGCAAACAGCCTCAGCTTCGTTACCTACAATGGTTCGACCGCTGGCGCCACATTGCCGTATTACAAGCAGACCACTGCGGCTGGCAACACCGCACTCGGCACAGTGGGCTACGTCACGCTTAATGGAGCCTCGTCGATTACCGCACCCATCGCCGGCGCCTTCAGCCCGGACAACTCGCTCTTCTTCGTCTCTACCTCGGGTGACAACAAGGTGCACTACATCGACACCAACAAGCTCACGGACACGCAGCAGATTACGCCTAACCTGCCTGCCTGCACGCCGATCTCGGCCGGCGGTAGTGACCAGGGCTGCAAGTTCTCGGGCACAGGCACAGTGGTTCCGGCAACGGTCGTCGCCGTCAAGCCGCGCACCACAACTTAATCGCCGCTGCGTCACTCACCGGAAGGGCCGGCACAACGCCGGCCCTTCTGCTGTGTGCGCCATTCATCAGCTGCCGCCCCCTAACCAGTTAGAATCAGGAAGTCATGATCAAGGGAATTTCCTTCCTTCAACCCACTGCCAACCCATCGGCCTACGAGCGGTTGGGAAGGTTCTTATCCGCAATGGGCCTGGCCTCTGCCAAAGGCTGGAGCGAGCCTACCAGCCGCGGTGCGGCATTCCAGGCGCCTTCGGCCCGCATCGAGCTCATTGATGGCTCTATGCCGTCCTTCGCTACGCTCACCCTGGAAGTTTCCTCCATCGATGCCGCTCACCAGGCCGCATCCACGTGGCTCAAAGCGGAAGGCCTTGCCGAAACGCTCCTTACTCCCATCGCCGAAACGCGGTGGAGATCGCGCACCTTTACCGTTGAGCCCGAGCCCGGCCAAAAGTTTTCCTTCTGGGCGTGGATTGACCCGCTCAAAGGCAAGCCTGTTGCCATCGAAGGCGATCTTTCCGCCGAAGGCATGAAGTTTGCCATCGTCGTTGCCCGCTGGAACGCCGTCATCACTGACCGCCTTCTTGAGGGCTCGCTCGACGCGCTTCTGCGCAGCGGCGCCCGGCGCGAGGATATCTCCATCGTTCGCGTCCCTGGCGCATGGGAGATTCCTGCTGCCGCCCGCATGATTGCCAATCTCGGCGTAGAAGATGCGATCATCTCCCTCGGTTGCCTGCTGCGTGGAGAAACCGCGCACTACGAAGCCATCTACAACGAAGTCTCGCGCGGCATTGGCCAGTCGCAGCAGGATACGGGCATCCCCCACGCCTTCGGAGTGCTAACCTGCGAAACACTGGAACAAGCATTGAACCGCGCCGGCATCAAGGCCGGGAACAAGGGATTCGAGGCCGCCTCCGCGGCGATTGAAATGGTCAGCCTGAGCCGCAAGCTGGCGGCTGCTCCGCAAGCGAGTGGAAAGTAGAGCACGATGACGACCAAGACACGCCGCAAATCACGCGAGCTGGCCATGCAGATGCTCTTCCAAGCCGACATGGCGCATCAGGACGAAGACCAGGTCCGCGCCACTTTCTGGATCGCCGGCGACCCCGTCGACGCTGAAGTGCGGGGCTTTGCCGAGGATCTTTTCCGCGTCGCCATGAGCCGCCAGGAAGAGATCGACGGCCTCATTCTCAAGAATTCCAAGAATTGGCGCATCGAGCGCATGGCTGCTGTGGATCGCAACCTGCTCCGCATGGCCATCGGCGAAATGCTTGGCTTCAAATCCACGCCTTACCCGGTTGTGATTAATGAAGCTCTCGAAATCGGCCGCCGCTACTCCGCGCCTGAATCCATCAATTTTCTCAACGGTTTGCTCGATGCCGTAGCCCGCAGCCTTATCGCAAAATAATCAGAACATCACAAAAGAGGGGGACCTAAACCATCTGCCCGGTATAGTTTTCGGGCACACAAATAGGTACAAACTCTTATTTGTCGTTTGGAAGACTGACTTTAAAAAACATAGCTATATCGGACTTCGTCTGATTGATGTACGCTCCATTCCAGCCTTGAATGAATGAGCCAGATGACGAAAAAAGAAGAGTACGTGGAGTAATGTCTGTAGTTATTGTAGCGTTTGTATAATTTGGATCGGGATAATAGATAGGAAAGGGAGGAGATATTTTGTGAATATAATCTTGCAATCCTATAGGCGTATTAGAGATACCAATTACTCGATATCGACCATGTAACTGTGTCACAAGAGCATCTATCATCTGTAGATTGCGCTGGCACCACTTACAAGTGGGAGATAGGACATAAACTATAGTTGGTAATTCATTTGAACCAAATTGCAATTCAGTCTTAGAACCGTCTGCATTGAGTAGGTGCAACGATGCAAGAGTTGCGCCCGGTTGAGGGAGTAAATTTCGCTCATAGCGATTTACAGTGTATGGTAAGACTGCTTGCCGAGCACGAAGTCTGAGTACGTATTGACCAATATTAGCCAATAAAGATAGCCCCAGAACTATTAGCAATAAACGATCAGGAGTATTAACTTTAGTCTGCTCCGAGATCATCCTAGTTAACCCCTGTCTTTCTTCTTGAGGAGCACTTCTGCCCCTCAAGAAAAAAATGCACTAACAAGAACAATAGTGTTTGTCCGTCAGGCGATCCGAGCACGTCCGATTACAAAAGAAGTTGATGATTCTCTATTTACCAGTGCAGCCTGTTTCCCAAACGCCTCCAGGACCACATATGCTGCCGGTGTTACCGTCACCGGGATAGCATTCGCCTTCCTCCACGCACTCACCAGCTCCTCCACACTCATCAGGACTACATTGCCCAGTGATCGGAACTGGATGACCAAATGCCCTCTTTGAAGCTAATCCCGCAAATGCCGCGATGGTGCACATTAGGAGAATTAGCACGCGAGTTTTCTTGCGAGACTTTTTTAACAAATCCACAGCGTTTATCTCCGTAGGGGATGGGATAGAAACGACCCCATGGTAGGATGACACCTACTGTCGGTCAAGAAAAAAGAATACGCTCGACAAAAAAGTGACAAATGGCAGCAGATGACAGATTAATATGTTGTCAAAACCGGCCTGAACAAGCAGAGTGATCTTGCAAGCGACGGAGTTTTCCATAGAGAGGACCATTAGTGTGTCGCAAAATATTCTAAAAAAGCGATAAAAACTCTCTTCGTGCTGATCGCTGTCACACCTAACATAGCCATTGCAGAATAAGCTGCTCTCGTGGGACTTATCTGGGTTCGCTGGCAGTTACACCGCATCGTCAATGACAAGAATCTTTCCGGCTTTTCTAGTGCTCAGTTTAGATCCGATTCCTGTGACACTGATGACGTAAAGAAACGCGTAAAGAGTTGAATGTAATGATCGGTATATTTTGAATCTATTTTCCTAGAACTATAATTATCGGGTTTTTGAAAAAGCGATGAAGAGGGCTGCAATGAGATTTTTTCTAGACCTGAGACCGTTTCTTCTCCCCTCGGATCTCCATCAATGACTCGAACAACTGTGCCAAGTTCCGGGGATGTCCATACTTCGTGAACTAGTTTAAGAGGAGCTTTGTCGCCGCGTTGCCCAGGTGAATAAGTCGTCGTGGTCCGAACCCCTTTAGCACGCATACCTTCAATCTCTCTTTCTCCTAAATCCACAGTCACCGTATCGATTAATCCATCGACTTCACTCGGAGAAGGTATTGGCAATCCCGATGCTTGCACATCAAGTAGATCGTTAACCTGATCCGTTGTCAGTGAAATAAGGACTGCAACATGAACACCGGCCCAGCCAGAAGGCCAACTTATCATTGAGTGGGTTACAGGATCAAGAATTAATTCAATCCACGAGTCGCATTCAGGTGGAACAACCGCCGTAGGTTGATCGCATTCTCCATAAAAATCAATTGACTGAATTCTCACACGTCCATCGGAATCACGCGCCCATAAAGCTGGATAGAGTTCGTGACGAAGAAACTGCACTTTGCCGTCCGGAAGGACTTTGACTCTGCGTGAATATCTGATCGCAGAAAATGGTTGAATCTGTGACTCAGAAGGCGCAACACTTTCAGGTATTGCGCTGGCCTCGTTGGGCTTGGCTACCTGAGCGCCATTTTCTTGCGCAGATACTCCAGCCACGCCCGCGAGGAGTATCGTGATCGTAGTTGCTATCAGTCTGCGAGTGATCTGATCGCCTCTGATTATCATGGATGTTCCTTTCGTTCGGTATTCTACCGCCAACAAGCTTCGTAAAAATTGATGTGTGACAATCAACATATGCTTACATCAAATTTTGGGCAGAGTGCTGACGGGCTCTTCAACTCCTTTTACGCCCAAAGGGGATCAAATGATATATAGTGTTTGGCGGAAAAGACTTGTCAAATTTCACATCTGAAGAGAATGTCTATGCCAGACAAATACGTTAAAGCGAATAGACAATTTCGGAAAGCGAGCGGGGTCGCAATTATTGCCATGCTTTTCGCTAATGTTCCACACCTTTGCTCACAAGCAAAACCATTGGCCACTACGAACGAATCTAACGCTCCTGCTTCAGGTGTGAATGTCCCCGAATTTGCTGTTGTTTCTGTTAAACCACATGCATCATCAGATGGCAGATGGAAGATGCAGTTTACTCCCGATGGGTATTATGCATATGGAGTTACTGCTCAGCAATTATTACAAGATGCATACGGAACTTACAGCCAAGATTTTCCTCATGGAATCCCGGGATGGGGTACTTCCTTGAAGTATGACGTAAGCGCAAAGGTTGATGAGAGTACTCTCCCTGTGTTTGAGTCACTTGATGCAAATCAGCGCCGTCTCATGCTACAAGCCATCTTAAATACGCGCTTCAAGCTGAAAACCCATTATGAACAGAAGCAAGTGCAGGCGTACGCACTAGTGCTTATTAAGCCCGGCCCGAACCTTCGTGCTTCAAATTCCAATCCTCTCCCTGTTGGGTCAACTGCAGGTGGACTAATGGTGCGTAATCGGCCTGGGCAATTAACAGAGCAAGCGGTTACTATGACGGCATTCGCGAAGTTTTTGTCCTACCAAGTGCATGGCCCAGTAGTAGACCAGACTGGTTTATCTGGACGCTACGATTTGACACTTGACTGGACGCCGGAGAATACGTCCACACTCGGTTCTATGTCATCTGACACCAGTTCTATCGCACGTAATTCTGATTTCCCATCTCTATTGACTGCCCTTAAAGAGCAACTTGGTTTGGCCCTTAAGGCTCAGAAAGAATTGATCGAGGTGCTTATTGTAGATCATCTTGAGCAGCCAGATGCAAATTAAATTCGTCAATGTCTAATACGTTCAATTATTTCCGCGCGGATAATTTACTGAGATTCTACGAGCACGCGTTAAGCCAGCAAGTATGCGCAAAGCGAATAGAATGGGTATTCTGCTCAAATTTCTTTCAGGCGACCATTTATTCCCCCGGCGCATCGATTAGGGTAACATGGATGCTCCGGCACTCGTCTTATTCAGGAAGGAGAGTTTGAAAATGGCAGATGATAACAAAATTAATGGTGTAGCGTGGTTCCTAGCTGGAATTGGCGTAGGTGCTCTGGTCGGCATTCTCTATGCGCCCAAGAGCGGCAGGGAAACCCGCGAAGATCTCGCCAACAGCGCCAAGGAAGGCGCCGAGTACGTCCGCAACCGCAGCCGCCAGGCGGCCGATTACGCCACCGACATCTACGGCAAAAGCAAGGATTACGCTGCGGGTTATGCTGACCGCGGCCGTGAGTACTATGAGAAGGGCCGCGCGCAGTGGGGCGACTTCGTTGAGCGCGGGAAGAGCCTTGTCAACGAGCACTCCGCTCGCGTTTCCGCTGCTGTGCAGGCCGGTCGTGAGGCTTACAAATCTCACGGTCCTGCTCCGGCGGACGACACCAACCCCGCCGAGCCCGTCGTCAGCGAAGGCCAGGCTTGAGCCTGCGCCGCCAGCGCGTAGTAGTCTGAATTGCAGTAGCCGGTCAGCGTGCGTGTGCGCGCTGACCGGCTGTAAGTTTTTACGAGAACCCCATGCAGAATATCGATCCGCAGACGCTTCTACTCATTACCGTTGGCATTGCCGCCGCAGCTGTGCTGTTGCAGGCCTGCGTGCTGATTGGCATCCTTATCGCGCTTCTGAAAATCAGCAAACTGGTGCGCGAAAAGGCCGACGAGTTCCACGCCTCCACGATTCCCGTCCTGAATCACTCTCGCGAGCTGCTCGAATCTACGCACTCGCTCGTCTCTCGCCTAGAACCTCGCTTTGACGCCGCTGCCAACGATATTGCGGAGATTGTGGGAACTGTTCGCTCACAGGCCGGCCGGCTTGATCTCACCGTCAACGACCTGCAGGAGCGCCTGCACAAGCACGCTCTTCGCCTAGACGGCATGGCGGGCAACGTCCTCGACTTCATCGAAAACACCGGCAACTATATCAGCGAAACCATTAACCGCCCGCGTCGCCGCGCTTCCGGCGTCTTCGCCGCCGCCAAGGCCTTTGTCAAAGGTTACGCAGCTCCTGTACAGGGCCGGCCCACGCACGTCGAGCCCGAACCTGCTCCCGAAGACAAAAACATCCCTGCCTGAATTTTTCTTTTGTGGTTCTCCCAAGTATTGGGCGCCCCACATCTGCTGAACCAGGAGATGTGGGCTGCGCACTCCCTTTATCGTTCCACATCTGCTTTAATTTCTCCAGTAACTGGAGAATCCCATCATGCGCTTCGCAGCCTTCGCCGCCGTCCTCGCGCTCACTTCGTTAGCCGCCGCACAATCTCCGCGCCTGCTGGTCCTCTCCAAGCGCGACCATACGCTGGCGATCGTCGATCCCGTCAGCTTCAAAGTCGAAGCGAAGATCCCAAGCGGCGAAGACCCGCACGAAGTCGCAGCCTCTACCGACGGGCGTACGGCATATATATCCAACTATGGCTTTGGCGCGTTCCATACCATTACCGTCGTCGATCTCATCGCGCACAAGCAGGCTAAGGTTATCGATCTGACGCCACTGCGTGGCCCTCACGGCCTAGACTTCGCCGAGGGCAAGCTCTACTTCACCGCGGAAGTCAACAAAGTCATCGGCAGCTACGATCCCGCCACCGGCAAAGTCGATTGGATTCTCGGCACCGGCCAGAACCGTACGCACATGCTCCATGTCTTCCCTGGAGCGCATCGGATTGTTACCACAAATGTCAATTCAGCGACTTTCTCGATCCTCGACCACATCGAAACACCGAACACTCGCCCCGCCGGTCCTCCAATGGGGACACCACCACCCGGCGGCTTCCATCCTGGCCCTATTCTTCCTCCCGGCGGTGACTGGGTTCCCACAGTGTTGCCGACAGGACAGGGAGGCGAAGGCTTTGATGTCTCTCCTGATGGCAAACAAGCGTGGATCTCCAACGCAATGGACGGCACTATCACGGTCCTCGATCTCGAAGCAAAGAAGCCTCTCGATACGCTCAACGCCGACGTAAAATCCGCCAATCGTCTCAAGTTCACACTCGACGGAAAGCATGTCCTCATCTCCATGCTTTCGCAGCCGTACGTGCTCGTCCTCGACGCCGCGACTCATGCAGAAGTGAAGCGGATTCCCATCGGCCACGGAGCCGCAGGCATCCTCATGCAGCCCGACGGTGCCCGCGCCTACGTAGCCTGCACGCCCGATGACTATGTAGCCATCATCGATCTCAACACGCTCGAAGTCGTAGGACACATCAACGCTGGCGGCAATCCAGACGGCCTGGCATGGGCTGTTCTGCCTTAAAGAATCCAGCCACCGCCCACAACCTCATCGCCGTCATAAAAGACAGCCGACTGCCCTGGCGTAACCGCGCGCTGCGGTTCGTCAAACGTGGCACGCACCTCGCTATTGTCAGCGGGTTCCAGCGTAGCCCAGGCAGGCTCATGCCGATGCCGAATCTTAATCTGCACTCGCATCGGCTCCGTCAGCTTGGGAATGCTGATCCAGTTCACGCGCCCTGCGCGCAACTCGCGCGTTGCAAGCTCTTCATCCGCGCCAACGGTGACTCGATGCGAATCGGCATCAATGTTCAACACATAAAACGGCGAAGGGGAAGCAATCTTCAGACCCTTGCGCTGGCCGACAGTGAATCCGGTAATTCCTTCATGCTGTCCAATCACTTCGCCGGATGTAGTGACCAGTTCACCCGCAGTCTCCGGCATCTCCTCGCCCTGTTCTTCAAGATAAGCCGTCAAAAACTGCTTGTAATCTCCGCCGGGAATAAAACAGATCTCCTGTGAGTCCGGCTTCTGCGCGAGTGCCAGCCCATGCTCACGCGCAACCTCGCGGACTTCGGGCTTGGTCATCTTTCCCAACGGAAATAACGTATGTGCCAACTGCTCCTGCGTGAGGCCAAACAAAAAGTACGTCTGGTCTTTTGCTTTATCCGCAGGCCGCTTCAAAATCCATCGCGCACGCTCGGCATCATACTCGTTAATCGCATAGTGCCCTGTGGCAATGCTCGACGCGCCAATCGACCGCGCCGTCTTCAGCAACTGGTCAAACTTCAGATGGTTGTTGCATAGCGAGCAGGGAATCGGCGTGCGTCCCGCGAGATACTCACTCACAAACGGCTTGACCACATCCTTCTCAAACCGCTCTTCCTGGTTGACGATGTAATACGGAATCCCCAAATGCTCTGCCACGCGCCGTGCGTCATACACGTCATCGAGCGAGCAGCAGCGCCCCGCCTTCGGAGCATCAGGAATCCCATGCTTGCCCGCAAGCCGCGTCTGATCCCAGAGCTGCAGCGTCAGACCGACAACGGTATTCTCTTCGTGCGCAAGAATCGCCGCCACGGTAGAAGAATCAACTCCTCCCGACATGGCTACGGCTATGGTTATTTCATTCTGCATGGTAGGCTACTGGATCATCCTCACTCAATCAGCTACTTTCCGCGGGCGGCGATGAATCGCGCCCGGACCATTCCATTACTTTCCAACAAGTCAAGTTCCGATCCGCGAATCTGGAACTGGGTACTGCCAGCTAAGGCAGTGCCTAAGCCCTGCCGCGGCGTACTTTCCGAAACCTTGCAGGCGAGCAGTGTATAGCCGCCTGCTGTAATGCGGACGTGCAATCGATCGGCAGTCACGCGATATGTTCCCGTAAGACGGTTGCCGCACACATCCGCAGCATCTTCCAACTGGCCCGCGGAACCGTCTTCGTAGTGCTCAAGCATCTTCAACTCAAAATAAGGTTGCAGTCCGTTCTGTGCCACATGCTGGCCTGCGGATTCTGCCATCAACCATCTCGTTCCTGTAAGGGGAGCTGATTTAGGCACTTTCTGTAATTGCTGCAATTGCTGCGCACCAACTAGTTCAGACGATCCACTCAAAACGATCGCCAATCCAACCATGACGGCACATCCCATTCCAGGCATCTTTCGTTGCATGATCGAATCTCCTTCCTCGGACGCCCTTCCTTTTCGGCGCTTGTTGCTGAAAAGGATGGGATAGCACAAATGTACGCTTACAAACTCCGTTAACCGAGCGTGCCAGCTTCAACCGGCGAAACTGCTCGCAGCCGCTCTACGGCCTCCGGCACAACGGCCAAAACATAATCGACATCTTCCGAAGTAGCCGTCTTCATCAAGCTGAACCGCAAACTTGCCCGAGCCCGTACCTTATCCAGCCCCATCGCCATCAGTACATGGCTGGGCTCCGTTGCCCCCGAGTGGCAAGCCGAACCGCCACTGACAGCCACACCCTTCAGATCCAGCGCAATCACCAGCGCCTCACCTTCCAGATGATCAAACCAGATATTGGATGTATTCGCTACGCGCAAAGCACCAGCGCCATTGAGCCCCGTTCCCGGCAGCTGCAAAATCTCTTGCTCCAACCGATCACGCAGCCCAGACAAGCGCTCCATCGTGCCATTGGTCAATGAAGCCAGCGCAATCTCCGCAGCCTTGCCCATGCCAACGATGCCCGCCACATTCTCCGTGCCAGCGCGCCGCCGCCGTTCATGGCTTCCGCCAACAATCAGGCTTTCAATCGGCGTTCCGCGCTTTACAAACATTGCGCCAACGCCCTTTGGCCCGTAAATCTTGTGTGCGCTCACGCTCAACAGATGGCACCCAATCTCGCGCACATCAATCGGGATTTTCCCTGCGCCCTGCACCGCATCCACGTGAAAGAACGCGCCAACTTCTGCCGCAACCTTACCGATCTCCGCCACTGGCTGAATCACGCCCGTCTCGTTGTTGGCGAGCATCACGCTGATCAGCCGCGTATTCTGCCGCAGTGCCTCACGCACAGCTTCCGCTTCAATCACTCCACTGGCTGTCGGCGCAACGTAAGTCACCTCAACACCGCGCTCAGCCACCCGCTCCGCAGCCTGCATCACTGCCGAGTGCTCAATCGCCGAAGTAATCAGGTGGTCGCCTGCCCGCAGCAGTCCAAACAGGGCTGTATTATCCCCCTCGGTTCCGCCAGAGTTAAACACCACCTCTGCCTCGCGGCAGTTGAACAGCTCCGCCACCGCTTCCCGGGCCCGGTCCACCCCGCGCCGCGCCGTTTGCCCATGCAGATGAATCGACGAAGCATTTCCAAAGTGCTCCGTCCAGTAAGGACGCATCGCCTCCACCACCTCCGGCAGCAGAGGCGTCGTAGCATTCGCATCCATATACACACGTCGCATCGCAAAAAATCCCAGTCTTTATTGTACTTTCAGTCGATTTTTTCTGCCGGAAACCTCGTTCCGAGCCTTCATACCCCGAGCCAGCAAAAATGCCCGAAACGCCCCTGGATTTCCTATCGGCTCTGGCCCTGCCGCCCACGCCAGCGAGAACATCCGAGCGAGCTTTAACCCCTTTACCCGCGCCAATTTCACTGTCCCCAGTGCCAAGTGGTTTCGCGCCGCCCATTGCGAGACAAACGCCACTCCCAGCCCTGCCTCCACCGCACTCAGTAGACCCTCAGTCGAATCCAGCTCCATCCGAATTGCAAGCTCTTTCCTGCCCACACCTGCCTCGGACAGAGCCTTCTCCACGACCCTCCGCGACCCCGATCCGAACTCCCGTGTCAATAGAGCTGCCGTCTTCAGCGTGGCTGGCTCAATCTCCTGCTCCGCCCACTCATGGCTTGCCGGAACCACCAGCACCATCCGGTCTTCCATAAACGGCTCCACGTGCACATCTTTCCGCTGTGCTGGACCTTCAATCAGCGCCAGCTCAATCCGCCGCTCCGTCAGAGCCTCCAGAACCTCGTCCGTATTTCCGCTCATCGCAGAGACAGAAACTCGCGGATGCTCCCGCAGAAAATCCGCCAGCAGCGCCGGCAGCAGATACTGCCCAATCGTCTGCGAAGCCCCCACGGTCAACTGTCCTGCCAGTGTCCCCGAGGCATTCGCAACAGCCACATGCGCCTCGTCCGAAATCTCTTTTATCCGCTTCGCAAACGGTAGCAGCGCTTTCCCGCTTGGCGTCAGCGCAATCTTCCCGCCTGTGCGGTCGAACAGCGGCACGCCATATTCCTCTTCCAGCGCCTTAATCTGCTGCGTTACCGCCGGCTGTGTGAGCAGCAGTTCTTCGGCTGCGCGGCTGAAATTCAAATGCGCCGCCACCACGCGAAAGACCTTCAGACGAAAATTCTCCATGTACTCTCCAGGCGCCTTTCATCCTACTTATCGGGTGCGCGCTGCTATATTAGAAAACCCAATAGGACATCAAAACTTCTGCTTGGACCCCGCGCGCAGAATCGTTCCATCCTGTATCCGTGGAAACGATCATTGCAGAAATCAAACCAGCCAGTCCTTCCCTGGTAAAGAGCCTCTTCTTCCTCGGCATTATCCTCGCCGCCAGCGGAGCACTCTCCCCAGCGCTTGCACTCGTACTCGGCATCGTGTATGCCGCTATCTCGTCCTACGTGCACATTCCGCAGCACTACGCGCAAGACACGCGTCATCTGTCAAAGCTTCTCCTGCAAGCTTCAGTAGTAGCACTCGGCTTCGGCATGAACCTCCACCAGGTCATCCAGGCTGGCCGTTCCGGGCTTGCTTACACCGCCATCAGCATCGCCATTGCGCTCACGCTCGGCATTGCACTCGGCTTCGTGCTTCGCATCCGCCAGCGCATCGGCTTCCTCGTTTCTGTCGGCACAGCCATCTGCGGAGGGAGTGCCATCGCAGCAGTCGCTCCTATTCTCGCTGCTGGCCCGGAAGAGATCGCCATCTCCCTCGCTACGGTCTTCCTGCTGAACTCGGTAGCGCTGCTCGTTTTTCCACCCATCGGCGCGGCATTTCATCTCACGCAATCACAATTCGGTATGTGGGCCGCTCTCGCGATTCATGACACCAGTTCCGTCGTAGGCGCATCCGCCAAATACGGCGCCGTGGCCTTGTCCATCGCCACCACCGTCAAGCTGGCTCGCGCGCTGTGGATCGTTCCTGTCTCGTTGATAGTAGCTGCCACGCGCAAGGGAGATGAGCGCGGCAAAGCCCGCATCCAGTGGCCGTGGTTCATTCTCTTTTTCCTGGTGGCTGCAACCGTTAGCACCTTCTTCCCCGTTGCACATCCCCTGTGGGATATCTGCCGCAAGCTCGGCATGACAGGACTCTCGGTCACGTTGTTCTTTATTGGCACAGGTCTAACAGGCAAAACCCTGCGCACTGTAGGCCCGCGCCCACTTCTGCAAGGCGTTCTGCTCTGGATCGTAGTAGCCGGCGGCTCGTTAGCCGCTATCCGAGCCGGCTGGATTCAATAGCTGCTGATACGAAACAATTTCCGCTGACCATCAGGAGGCCCAAAGCAGCTAATTGTGGCATGAATGTCGCGTGGGGCGCGCAATCGCCCGGACGGCTAGTCCCGGTCAATCCTCTTAGATTTCATCTTCCGGAAATTCGGCGGTACGGAATTTGGAATCTTCTGCCTCGGGATCTACGGCCTGCAATTGCATCAGCGTCTTGCGGTAAAACCATGCCGCTGCAAGCCCGCCAATCACGGCAGAAGCGGCAGCGACAGCCCCCACCCGTATCCACGAACCACGATGTTCTGGCACGGAAGTTCCGGCTTCCCGCAGGTTAGAATCTTCTGAAATCAAAGGATTTGCTACACTCCACGCTGATTGTATCCTGATTCCATCTCCAGCCAGCCGAAAAACTTTTTTCCCACCCTTTTCTCAACCCAGTTTCAGCTCTTAACCCCTTCTAATGCAGCTTTTCCACAGATCCTCCCTATCCCTACGAGGGCAGAATTCCTCAAAGAATTTATAAATTCTCAAATTTTGTATTTGCATTCTTCTGAATCTATGGTAAGGTGTATATATTCCGGTTGGGGAGAGGTGGTTTCCTGACTCTCTTCGATCGGGAGTAGTTTGCGTCACTGGCCTCCCGGCACGAACAGCTAGACCGTTCGTGCCGTCTTTTTTTGCACTGCCAGTCCTTCCCAGATACTCTGCAGTCATCTGCGCAATAGTTAAGCAGCCGCTTAACTTGCTGCTCAATCCTCAAGCACCCCGTGGGTACTCTACAATGATTCGCAGAGGAAGCAGCAAATCAGGAGAAGCAGGGAATGAAACCGGTTTTTAAGCACAAATGGCTCTGGGCCGTAGCAGTCTCGGCCGTCACGATGGCGAGTTACGCGCAGTTTTCCAACCCCGCCGACGACGTGCCGGCTTATCACCCCTCCGCGCCGCTTTCTGTCGCCAAGCTCCCGCCCATCCTTGCCGGAGCCAAACTCCAAGGCCCCGAGTTCCGCTATCCCTGGCAGACGCATATCTACGAAAAAGCTGCCAAAGTCGGTAACGTTCTCTACCAACTCCCCTGCAACTGCCGCTGCGATCGCAACCTCGGCCACACCAGTCTGCGCAGCTGCTTTGAAACTCTCCACGGCACTGAGTGCTCCACCTGCGCCAAAGAAGGCGTCTACGCCTACCAGCAAGCCAAGCTGGGCAAGACCCCCACGCAGATCCGCGCCGGCATCGCCGCCCACGCCTACGAGTCCATTGACCTGGAAAGTCAATAAGCCATCCCAAACCAGCACGCAACTCGAATACCAGCTGTCCACAAGAAAGCGGGTATTTACATTTGCAGGTAAAATAGAGAGACAGATGAGCAGTACAGACCTCCAACGGTCCGTCCTGCTCCCTCAGGGGCTTGGTTCTTCATCTAAAGAAGCGAGCCAACAGAAGGGGGCGTCACGGTTTCGACGGGATTGATTGCGGCTCAGAAGGCATGCCGGGGTGTGGGCACCCGTAATCGCTTACAAAAACAAAGTTGCCAACGATAATCTGGCACTTGCTGCTTAATTAACTAAGTAGCCGTCTTCCCCGGCTTCGCCTGTGGGCTGGGAACAAGACGTCATACAGCAGGCTGGTGGCTGCTTCTCGGTCCGTGTTGCAGCCACAAGATCATCGGACTAGTCTTCGGCGCATCTTGTCCGTTCTGAGCGTCAAAGATGAAACCTTCGGAACCGGACTGAGCATGGAGTCTTCTGGCTGACTACGATTTCGGACGCGGGTTCGACTCCCGCCGCCTCCACCATCACTAAGATATTTATAGAGGTTTACACAAACTTCAAAAGTTTGCACGGATTTTTGTACGTGAGTTTGTACGTAATTTGTACGCCGTGGGGACCGGACATCTCATACCTTTGAAATTTTGTGCATTCGAGCCAAATTGCGCCCTAGATTGGGAGGTTCGAATGACGTTTTCCATCTATAACTTGAGTCTCAGGAGAAACTGCTGCTGCAACCGTATGATCTGCCACAAATGCCAGATAAGTTTCAATATGCGGCTGATTCGAATATGCCCTCCTTCCCAAGAGAAACATGCTCCCGAAGACCATGACAATCAGGGAAATTCCTATCCAGATTCCGCGTTCCAGAAAGAATGAGAACAAGAGGCCGCCCAGAAGCACCACGGCAACGGCATCAACGGTTTCGAAGCATTGAAGTGTCCAGGACGACACAGGAATGCCCGAATGACCGGGATGTGCAAAGACGATGAGCACAATGCATGTCGTGATGCCGATTAATACACAGCTCCTCGATAACTTCCCGGCCTTGGTCTCTGGCCCAAATTGCAGAGGGATGAACGCTAGCAGAATAAGAGGCGCAACGAGTTGGACCAGGCCATATAACCGCGAACCGAAAACGAATTGCTGTATACCGTAAGCGCAGGAAGTGATTTGGTGAAATATAACTCCCTCATCGAGGCTGTATACCGATGTATTCCCAGTTCTATAAGAAAGCAAGATGCACGCACCAATAACGGAAGCGCAAATCGCAATCGCAGCGATATGCCTGCTCGAATCTATCAACGCAAGCACCACAAGGAATATCGCAAAATAGGCGCTCTCGATTGGACACGCGACGGCAGCCAGAAGCAGGCAAGCTACGGCACGCTTCCATGATCGATCAAGACAGGCTACGACTGAGAAGAGGCTCAGCGGGATAGCTATCGACCGCGGTGTTATATACGGCTCCATCAGGTGCAAGGAAATACCCGCAACTGGGATTGCAAAGCACGCTGCCGCAAGCAGAATCGCACCACTGCGAGCCCACTTTGAATGGAACATCCGCTCAGCAAGAAGATTGCATGCCAGGAGAAAAGCAGCAATCGAAGTGAGATAGAGTGTCAGTAGTAAAAAGCCAAGCGGCAAATGAAGATTAACTACCGCAACAGCAAGTATGCGGGAAATAACAGGAAACCAAAGGTCGCTATCCTGACTATCCTGAAATGCAGCATCCGGATGAAGTGATGGGTTGATTTGCCATTCGACACTTGCCACAAAATGTTCGGCTTCGCCGGAGTGTGGATGGTATCCGTTCACAAGGAAAACCAGTACACAGAGGGCTATAAACCACATCACCCTTGTCCGCGACCAATGGCCTGTCTTCTGTTTCCCAAGGTGAAAGGGCCGTTCAACGTTTTGTGGTGTAGCGTGCAATGCATATTGAATAGACACTTTACGCCACCTTTCTGAGCTTTCCTTCCCGCAGCAGTTCATAAATCTCTCCCCGGTAGGACACTCGATTACGGAGATAGCTGGCTGCCCAAAACAGGAAGCCCATGAGATCTCGAAGCGGATAGAGCCAGGCTTTGCGTGCGGATACTCTATCGCTTACGACGACAGTCGAAACCAGCCAACAAAGGAGCGCTTTTCCCATTACGCTAATCAGCAAAAGCGCCACTCCCCACGCAATTCGATGGACACCGGCTGACGCTGCCAAACCCAGCAATCCAAATGGCACACCAAAGGTTAGAACCGTGCCGGCATGGCCATAGGGACGAGAAAACCGAGTGCTTGTTGCCCATCCCAGTTGATGCTTCACGCTGCGCGCGAAGGAGAGATTCCAGATGTGGTGCTCGATCACATAGGGTGACAAAAGAACTCGATAGCCGTTCTTTGCAGCCCAGTTACCCAGGATGAAATCATCTGCATAGTATTGAGCGACGGCTATCAAGCCGCCGATTTTCTCAATTGCACTTTTATGCAGAACCATGGTTGGACCAAGGGCAAATTGCATCCCCTCCAGCATTTCTGCAACCAGAACTCCCGACGTCATTTCTATGGACATTCCCATCGCTTCCAGTTCCGCCCAGAATCCGCGCGGGCTGACGCCTCTGTATACACAGGTCACCAATCCCACGTTCTTGTCGTGAAATGGCCGAACAATCGTAGCCAGGTAATCGCGCCCCACTCTGACATCGCTGTCTGCAGTAACCAGGATTTCGTAGCGTGCCAGATTCCACATTTTCTCCAGGGAATAGGTGCGGGCATTCGGCCAGCCAGGTTCACCGCAGGTAACGATGGTTGTATGAATCTGCGGATATCGAGCGGATACCTTTCGTGCAACGGCGAGTCCCTCATCTGTGCTGTGCCGGGCGCAGAAGAGAATCTCGAACTCGGAATAATCCTGTTCAAAAAAACTGATGAGATTCTCTTCGAGGCCGGGTTCGGCGCCATGCAGCGGTTTCAATACACTCACAGGCGGAGAAAAAGCTGCTGTATCCAGGGAGCATCGAGACCGGAACCGCAGTGCAGCAAATGCCGCCATCAGTCCATAAATCGTGGAAGTGGTCGTGCCAATCGTCGCAATCACAACGAGGAGCATCAGGCAATCATGTACTGCGGAACTCAACATGGTTTTTCACCTGGCTTGCGCAAACTGCTTCTGGTTCCGCGACGAGCGGAAGTGATAAACCAGGCTGATGGCCGGAGTATTGGTGACCGTGAAGAGCCTCTGCCTGGGAAAGCCCTCACTATCAATGGCAAAGTCCGGCATCTTATAGAAGAGCCCTCGATACTCTGCGCGCAGGGAAAGATGACGGCTGAGGTCGTATTCTCCTCCAACACCGAACAACATGGTCGGGCGTGTCTCCTGATGGGCAAAGGAGGCGTCAATCGGTTCAAAGAAAAGCCCACCTCCGCCAAATTGACCGAAACTGCGGAATCGCCGTGAACGCGGCCCGTAGAAGGCATACGCTATCGTCAGTTCGTATGCGCGTGAATCCAGTGAACCGGTAACGGTATTGCCCAAAGTTTGAGTGGGACCTGTACCAACCTTCGGAAGAAGGGCCTGTGCCTGAGAATCAGTTTGCGTGAACTGTGTATAGCTGAAATTCACGTTGTAACCCAGGTAGGGCTTAAGAGCCTGATGGAAAGTGAAGAGCGCACCCGCCGATGGTGACGCAGATTGTCCTCTTTGGGTAATCCACTCGTACGGGCCATAGGGCTGAGCATTCGTTGTAAGCCTGTTAAAGTTCATTTGCCCCATCAGGCCGAGGGAAACATCCATGCCGGGAGTGAAATTTTGATCTTTTGTTTGCTTCGGGGTCTGCGAGAAGGCTGCATTGCTCAACCACAGCAGGAAAAAAGTAAAAATGAGTGCATAAGAAAACAAGCAAAATGATCGATACCTGGACACCAAGGTGTGTTTCTCCTTCAAGACTTCGGTCTTAAAGAGAGCAATGGGATCGGAATCTACCCTCAACATCCGGAAAATTTCTTGCAGAACTCCACGGTGTTCTCCTTGAAAAGCATCTGTCTCATAAAATGAAACGAGAGGAAATATTTTTCTCTATTTCGAGGGTAGATTTTTGCCTTAGGCCTCTCTTCAGCATTTAGATGAAGTCTGTACTCAAACCTGCCCGTTCCCCATTCCCGCCCGAATCCATCGAGCGGATGCTGAGCCGCTATTATCCGCAGCTCGTCGAATGGAGCCTGATTCTTGCGCGAGGCGATCATGCCGCCGCGGAAGAATCCGTGCAGGATTTGTGTCTGTACCTAACCCTGTCGCAGCCGGATCTGAGTGGCGTTCACAATCTCGACAACTATCTGTTCACCTGCCTCCGCAATATGTACGTGTCGAATCTCGCACGAGTTTCGAGAGAACGGCTGCGGGTAATCCAGGTAGAGGATTACGATGCAGTTGGTATAGTTGCCGCTAGCGGCGGATTGGATACCGTAGACGTACAAAACGAATTGCTTCGCATTTGCGATTACGTGCTATCGAGAAAGTATGTATCCAAAAGTGCAAGCCACTTCATTCTGCACTTCTTCCTTGGTTACCGAAGAAGCGATATCGCTTTGCTGGCACGCCTTCCCATTGCTGCGATTTATAACAAGCTCAAAGAAATCCGCAGCGACCTGCGGGAGTACTTGTCTGCCGGTGAAAAGATTCGCCTTGTTCGCCGAAATGCAATGCCGGAAAGGAAACCGCTCCGAACGGCCATTGCAAGTGATGTCTTTTTGAAGGAACTGCGTTCGTCGATTCTCGACGCAGACTCCGCAATCTGCATGACAGAGGCGGAGCTTGCGAATGCTTACATGCAGCCCGGCGCGTCGCCCGTTAACTGCCAGGAGCTCGCGCATCTTGCTGGATGCGAACGTTGTCTCACAATCTTGGAACGTATTCTGCACTTGAATGATCACGATGGGCCACTCGATGGTATCGAGGATGCTCCTCCTCCAAAGAAAGAAGAAAAGAAGAGTTCCGACGCAACCATGCGCATGGTTCGCAAACGTCGCGAACAAATAATGGAACGTCGGCCTGGGCTTCTGGCCATTGCTGTCGATGGAAGCGTTGTCGCATTCCATGCTGTCGAAAGCGCACACAATTCGTTGTCCTCGAGAGTGGACGTCACGGCTACGATGCGCTTTATTGAAGTGTTCAATGAGTTCGGTGACCGGCTGGCTCATATTCCCCTGGATATGGGGGCTGTATTCGCTCCGGTAGAACAACTGTCGCAGCAAGTTCTTCTCAGTGATGACCGTCGATTGCGCCTCAATGTCAATTTCGACGGGCTCGGTATTCACGCCGAAGTTGACTACGTTGACCCAGCTCTCGCCCTCATCGGAGCAGAAGAAGAGGAGCAACCTTACGAACATAAAGCATCTGTTTCTTTCTGGCAGCGTCTGCAGTTATTCGCTGGCTCCCATTTCGCTCCATGGGGAGTTGCTGCCTTCACGTCGCTTCTGTTCGTTGTTACCGCTGGAATCGCCGGTTACAGATACAAGCATCCTGGCTGGCTGGCAGTGCTTGCTCGCGCGCAAGCGACTGTCCAGGCTCCACTACCAGGCGAAACGCTGCATCAGGTTCTGCGCATTGAGGAGTCGATGGGGCCGGAGCAAGGAACTTTGCTTGGCACGGTCGATGTCTGGCGCGACAGCAACCGGCAAGTTGCACGGCGTCTCTATAATGCGCAGCAAAAACTGCTTGCGACATCGACGGATGCAGAAGATGGCACAAGAACTGTCAATTTGGAGAATGAAGCAACAACACAGAAAGACCGCCAACTCATAGAAAGTGGCGTGTGGCAGAGCGATGTTACGACAGCTGCTTTTGCTGCTTCCTCAGAAAAATCTGTCGAGGCATATCGCAATGAGAACGGATTTGAAGTAACAAAGCACGAAGACGGCAGGAATGGAGTCCTCTCACGAACGCTTGTGCTGGATAGCAACTACCAGGTGCAGGCCGAACAGGTGCGCTACCAGGTGCGAGAGGGCGTGTTCGAGGTCCGGTTGGTGCAGACTCTCTTGCATAGGGTTCCCAATCGAGACGTGCCTGCCGGGACGTTTGCACAGCCGCATGAGCTAACGGCTCCAGGCAAACAGAGCGAGCGCAATTTCCCGACAGGACCAGAAGTCAGCCCGGCAGGAGACGCCGCAGCGGTTAATTTGGAGGTTGCAGTGCTGTATGCGCTGTTCCAGCAAAACGTCGATACAGGACAGCCGATAGATGTGAGTGCCACCGCAGATGGCCGGGTCCACATGACAGGAACACTTGCCAATGCAAAGCTGCTCGCAGAAATACGGAAGAAAATTGGGGAACTTCCAAATGCCGGCCAGGTGGATTTTCATATTTACTCCACCAGTGAGGCTACTTCTGCAGTTTCTCGTGGAAAGGCCATTCGCCAGGAGATTGTAGGAGATGATAATGACGCGCCAGCCTCAGGTCCGGTAAGAAATGCACTCCTCGCGCGCGGTCTGAAAGATGCGGCGCTGCGCAATGCAGAGCAGGAATTTTCCGCCTCCGCGCTCTCCCATGCTCAGGTTGCGCTCCAACATGCTTATGCTCTTGACCGTCTTGGGGCAATTCTTCAGCGCGGCGGCCAATCTTCCCTGGGGATCGATGCACGGCTCAAGTGGTCGCAGATGGTAGAACGGCATTCTGCCATTGCGCTGGGAGAATTTGGGGCGTTACATCTACAGTTGGATTCGATCGCCGCGGGAATTGCAATTGCGCCATCCGTAGTCCCAAACACAATCACGGATGCCAATACGTTTGTTCATGCTGCGTCTGAACTGCGCAAGAAGGCGCAACTCGTAAATGAACAGGTTGTAGAGCTGTTTGCAGGCAGCGCGGCCAATGTGCCTGCTGCACAGGTAAGCGAATCGATTATCCACTTACAAACCATTTTGCCGGTTGCAGAAGCAAACCGTATGCGCTCCTTTGCAAGCCGCCTGACAAACCGCAACGCACCAGGACAAAACGACGTAGGAGAGATTCATCCGCATTGATTGCCTTGTTGCAATGGATATTGTCATTCTGGAAGCCGCAATGCGTCCTGACCATGCTGTTTTTTGTCGCTTACCCTGCCTGGACGCAGGTGAGCACCGCCAATGTTTCCGGCGAAGTGCAGGATACATCCGGTGCGCGTATTTCTTCCGTCACCGTTAAGCTGCTTAATCTGCAAACAGGGAATGAAAATACCGCAACAACCGGAGCCACTGGCGAGTTCCTCATTCCAGGCGTGCTGCCCGGCCTCTACAGTATGCAGATCCAGCGCGATGGATTTGCTGCAGTCCACCTCACAGGCTTGAATCTTAACATTGGCGAATCACGCCAATTTCTCATCAAGCTGCGTTTGAGCACCGTGGAAGAGACTGTGGAGGTGGATGCGAGTGGTCAGAACCTGAATACGGAAGACGCGCAGATGTCCACGGTAGTAGATTCGCGCCTGGTACGGGAGATACCGCTCAATGGCAGGAGCTTTCAGGACCTGATTGCGATGACTCCGGGCTCCGTATCCGTGAGTCCGCAGTTCCCCCGCTACGGCGGCTTCAGCGTCAACGGGCAATCACCCGATACGAATATCTATTGGGTCGATGGAGTCTCTGGCAATTTCGGTGCTGCCCCGTTGGATTCGGCGTGGAAAGTACCATCTGCCGGTCAGTATTCCAGCGTTACAACTCTTGGAACCACGCAAGGCCTGGTTGCTCTCGATGCGTTGCAAGAGTTTCGAGTTGTCGTTTCCACCGCTTCCGCGGAATATGGAAGTGCGCCGGGAGGGCAATTCAGTCTTCTCACGCGCCAGGGGACCAACCAGGTTCATGCCACTGCATACGCATATCTGCGCAACGGCTACTTTGATGCTATGGATTGGTTTCGCATCGGCTACCTCGGAAATGATGATTACTACTACCAACAGGATGTCGGCGGCTCGTTAAGCATGCCATTGACCCTTAAGCCTTGGAAACCATCGCAACGGCAGATGTACTTCTTCGGCTCGTACGAAGAGGTGCATGTGCAGCAGCGAGAGCCTCTCTTAACGCAGTACCTTCCGAGTTATCAATTTCTTCAGGAAGCTCCCATCCCGGTACAAAATGCTTTCAACGCATTTCCGACTTATGAGAGTCCCAGCGCCCCGCCGCTGGTTCAATATCCCTATACAGATAGCAGTCCGCCAAGCTTCTTGAAATCGATGGATTTTCGGATAGATCGCCGTTTGAATTCCCGCTTTTCCGGCTTTGTGCGTTTTGGCAATACTCCAAGCGGAAGCCAATCCATACTTCTTCGAATGACTGGAAATGAAAAATTATCCAACCAAAGTGTCACCCTCGGATTAGATGGACAGCTTTCCTCCCAGGCAGGTAACGAACTCAGGATTGGCTGGGCACGTTCCGGTGCAAGCTCCGAATCTCAGATAGGGTTGGCCGCTCCGTATGCAGAAGATCTGTCTACCGCATTGGGTTCTCCGGGGGCATACAACGAGACACGCAGCGAGCTTTACTTCCACGTTACAGGTATTGGAGACATCTCTGCATGGAACGATAACGGAACCAGCTCGCTTCGCCAAATTGAGATACGCGACACGTTCTCGCTGCAGCACGGGCCGCACATGATTCAGGCCGGTATCGACATGCGTAATCTACACAGCGCAGCGCGCCCTCTTCCATGGATGATAGAGGCCGATTATCTGAGCGCCAACTCCGTACTGACGAACAGCGCAGACGCACTGATTTTAACGAGAACCGAGCCGGCTCATCCCGTCTTCCAGCAGTTCGCTGCCTTCGCCCAGGATCAGTGGCACGTGGCGCGCAATCTCAACGTAAGTGCTGGTGTGCGCTGGGATGTTGCGCCTCCACCAGGCACTTCCGACGGCCGTGATGCCTTTCGGGTGAATGGCGACCCGGATTCACCAGTAACCCTATCGATTAGTTCGCGTGGCACGCCGCTCTGGAGCACAGATTGGCATGCGATTGGTCCGCGTGTCGGTATTGCCTGGCATCCGGGACAGACGCCTGGACGCGAGGTAATTCTGCGCGGCGGACTCGGAATTGTTTTTGATACCGCGAACCGAGCAGCAGCACCTGCATTTACTGCGCTCGGCTTTTCAAGCACGGAACTATTGCACAACGCCAGCATTCCAACCACTGCCTCACTGCCTCTTTCCCCCGGCACGCCAGGCCCACAAAGCCTGGGATACCTCTTTCCGCATCATTTACGAACTCCCTATTCTTTACAGTGGAATGTCTCAGCAGAGCATGCGGTAGGGGAGCACCAATCCGTCATTCTTTCCTACGTTGGCGCATCCGGGCACGACCTGCTTCTTCCGCAGCGGCGCCAGGTTAGGAACTCCACAACACCTCTTCAGGAAGTCGTTACCTTTCCTTCGGGGCTCTCATCCCGATTCGATTCCATGCAACTGGCCTACCGGGGACAGTATCGCTCTCGTCTTGCGTGGATGGCCTCCTACGTCTGGGCTCATTCTCTGGATTTCGGCAGCACCAATCCATGGGCCGCTCCAACGCGAGGGAATGCAGATACAGATGTCCGGCACAATTTTCAGGCTGCATTGTCATGGACGTTTCGAGACAAAGGCACTCATGGATTGATTCATAACGCATTCTCCGGGTGGGGCTTGGATAGCCGTTATTTCCTGCACACTTCGTACCCGGTTACCGTACTCGGGAACCTCTTCCACGACCCTGTGACCGGCGAGCAGTTTTACTCCGGCGCCGATCTCATTCCCGGCAGGCCACTGTATTTATCCAACACCTCCCTCCCAGGAGGGAGGATGCTTAATGGTGGACCGGATGTCACGGACGGAGCATTTCAACTGCCTGCGGGTAGCTCGGAGGGCAATGCCCCACGCAACTTCGCACGCGGTTTTGATGCACAGCAGTTGAGTTTTTCGCTTCGAAGAGACATACATCTCTACAAACGCCTTTACATGCAATTACGAGGAGATGCATTCAACATCTCCAACCGCCCAGACTTTGGCTATATCGTGCCCGATCTCACCGATCAGCTATTTGGACAACCGATTCTCTCCTTGAATCAGAGTTATGGTCAAAGTGGTTCCTTGTACCAGCCAGGCGGTCCACGGTCACTGCAATGGATGTTCCGCCTGCGTTGGTAGCATATGTTCCACAAAGATGAGAAAAGCAGTACTTTAAAAAATGCACGGGCTGAATGTTTGAGCGAATATAGTCGATTTCTCTGGCCTAGAGTAATCAAGAAATATTTGTATTGAGAGGAAAAGATTACCGGCATTGACAGCGATACGGAATCTCACGCCAGTTTTCCTTTCGAAGATCTCGATTGACGCAAAATCGCCAATGCGCTCAACGAGAACGGAGGGGTCCTCGAAAGTCGGCTAATGAGATGGTCCGCCGCTGTAACCCTCCGCTGAGGCGGAGGATGGATTCGCTTTCATCTTCAGGTGAAGCTGTGCAGATCAGAGCGGACCGGGGATATCCCCAAGCGTCTCAGCATGCTTGCCGACTGCCTTCATCATGGCTTCGAGCGAAGCTCGTTGAGCGCGATCTAACGGTTCCAGTAATCGTTCCATCAGCGCAACGTGCCGCTCATAGACCGGAGTGATCGCTTTCTCGCCTTCAGGGGTTAAGGCCACTGTTCGGACTCGCCGATCTCGCTTACTCTCCGCACGTTGAACGAGACCACGTTCCTCAAGCCTGTCTACCGCCACGCTGATCGCACCGGCTGTGAGGTCGACCTTGGGACCGATGATGTTTACTGGCAGCGGCCCCTGGTGCAACAGCACCTCCAGGACGCGGAAATCCGTGTTGCTCATTCCGCAACGTTGAAGGTCCGAATACTGATGTCAGGCTCAGCCAGCATCCTCTCTGCGTCACCAACGCCCCGGACGGTTCGCGCTCAACTTGGCGACTCCAGGGCGCTGCACTCATCCATCCCACGGCCAAGCCTGTACGCGTCTCGGTTTGATACTCGGGAATTGTGCGGTCGTCAGGGCGATAGGCAAGAGGCGTGAATCGGCTGGAAATCCGCAGTATTGGAACTTGACTATTCGTAACGGACTGCTTGCATCGGCTCAATGGATGCGGCGCGCAGCGCAGGAACGATGCAGGCCGCAGCAGCGCAGAGGATGAAGAGCACGGCGACAGCAGCAAGAATCAGCGGATTCGAATAACTGTTCTGCGTCCAGTGGGCCAGGAGATTGTGGAATGCGCCGAAGATCAGCAGCCCTGCGAGCAGGCCGCTGGAAACGGTAATGCCAACGTTGCGGCAGACGATCCAGAGAATGTGGGCGCGCTGCGCTCCCAGAGCCATGCGGATGCCAAACTCGTTGGTGCGCTGGGCAACGGAGTACGAGACGACACTATAGAGCCCGGCGAGCGCCAGTGCCAGCGCCAGGCCGGAGAAGAGACCAAACAGGATGGAAAAAAGGCGTTGCTGCTTGAATTCAGACTGTTCCTCAATCCACTGGGTCAGGTCGCGCACATTCTGGCCGGTCTGCTGGTCTGGATTGACGGAGAGGATTGCGCTTTGAACTTCATGGAGCGAGGACAGCGGCTCGCCCTGCGTGCGGACAAGGAACTGTGTGCCCATCCACATGAAGCGCGAATAAGGCATATAGAGCGCGGGCTGAACGGGCTGGTTCAGTCCATCGTTGAGAGAGTCAGCGACGACGCCGATGATCTGAAGCCAGCCGGCAGTATCGGGCGTGCCAACCAGGCGTCCCGGTTCCTCGCTATCGAGCGTGAGCATGGGCGTGCGGATCTGCTGTCCAATGGCGTTGCCGTCGGGGAAGTATCGATGGGCGAAAGTTTGATTGATCACTCCGACTGCGCGGCCGTCGATGTTTTCCGATTCGTTCCACAGGCGGCCTTGAAGCAGCGGAATGTGGAGCGTGGAGAAGTATTCCGGGCTGATGAAGTTGCCACGGAGATACTGGCGCTGCGCAGAAGGAGTACCGAGGATTTCGAAAGTGAGATTGACGCCGTCGTCGGGTGGAATGGCATTGCCGGATAAGGCTACCCCGGTGACGCCGGGCACGGCAGCGATTTTTTCCTGGAGCGTCTTAAGGTAGGCCGCACGTCCTTCCCGGGTTGGGTAGCTGTGCTGATGGAGCCGGATAGGCACGGACATGACGTGTGCCGGATCGTAACCAAAGTTGCGATGCGTCATCTGCATAAAGCCGCCGATAGCGGCTCCGGCGGCACCCATGATGATGGTGGTCAGCGCAATCTGCGCGGCAATGAGCATGCTGAGCGAGCGGGCCTGTCCGCTGTGTCCGGCAATCTTGCGCCCGCTGGCCTGCGTCACCTTGGCCAAGTCAGGGCGCGACATCCGAAGCGACGGCAGCAGCCCGAAGAGGAGCCCCGTGAACAGCGCCAGCGCAATTGAAAAGGCGAGGATAGGCAGATTGATGCGCACCACGGACTCGTGCATGAACACATCGGGGAAGAGCGAGAAGATGAGCTTCGCCATCCAGTAGGCAAGCAGGATGCCGAAGAGTGAGCCGGTCACGGCGAGGACCAGGGCCTCCACAATCAACTGGCGGAGGATGCGGTTTCTGCTGGCGCCAAGTGCGGCGCGGACCGCAAGCTCGCTTTGGCGGTTCATGCCGCGCGCCAGCAGCAGAATGGAGCAGTTGGCGCAGCCGATGATCAGCAGCATAACAACAGCGGCGAAAAGCAGGATAAGTGCGTGCCCCACGGCCGTGATGATGCGGTCGCTGATGTGTTGCAGGTGCATACGGAAGCGTATGGGGAAGGATTGCGGCGTGTCCTTTGCAAACTGGTGGAGTAGCGCGCCGATCTCGGCGTTGGCATGGTCCAGGGTCACGCCCGGCTTGAGCTTCATGACGGGCAGAACGTTGCGTTCGCGCGTGGGCAGCAGCGACATGGGAACATAAACATCGCGCTCCCATGCGTAGTCCCTGGGCATGACGCCAACAACGGTATACGGCTTGTGGTCGAGTTCGAGAGTTTTTCCAAGTACATTTCTGTCACTGTTGTAGTGACGCATCCAGAAGTCGTAGCTGAGTACGATCGGCGCACCCAACTGAGCAGCTTCGGCGTCAGACAGCTGGATATTGCGGCCGAGCAGGGCGGGAACGCGCAAGGATCGGTCGACGTTTTCCGTGATGTAGGTGACGGTTACCTCTTCCGGAACATCGTGGCCCGTGATTTCCGAAGTAACGTCGACATCGCCAACCGCATCCTCCACACTGTCGGCTTTCAGCAGTTGCTGATACTGCGGCCAGCTAAGCGTAAACCACCATACGGGAGACGTGGGCTGATCGTCGTTGAAATAAGCGGGGTAGGTGAGACGCTGCCAATCGGCATAAGGCACAGGATGGAGCAGCACCGCATAGATGAGTGAGAACATCGAGGTGGTTGCGCCAATGCCGAGCGCGAGCGACAAGATGGCGACGGCGGAGAAGCCGGGATTCTTTTTCAAGCCCCGCAGCGCGTAACGGATGTCCTGCCACAGCCGCTCCGCCCATAGCCATCCCCAGATTTCACGGGACTGCTCCCTGGTCAGCAGAACATTCCCGAACTTCCTCATCGCCGCGTAACGCGCTTCTTCGGGCGTCATGCCGGCCTCGACATTCTCCTGTATCTCGAAGTCGATGTGCGCCTGGATCTCGTCCTGCAGTCGTTTGCCGCTGTTCTTGCCCCAGGCCATACCGGCACCCCCTCTGAATCCTTGCTGCGCTACTTGCCTTCCTCCGCAAGCGGTGTGAGAATGCGCCCTACTGCCTCGGACAGCCGCTGCCACTTCGACGTTTCCGAAAAGAGTTGTTTCCGTCCCTTTCGAGTCAGGCGATAGAAGCGTGCCTTGCGATTGTTCTCCGATGCTCCGTCCTCTCCCGCGATGAGCCCTTGCTTAATCAGTCGCTGCAGTGCTGGATAAAGAGAGCCGTGTCCCACCTGCAGCACCTCGCCCGAGCGGAATTCGATGGATTTTGCAATCGCATGACCATGCAAGGGCCCCAGGGCAATCGTCCGCAGGATCAGGAGATCGAGCGTGCCTTGCAGCAGTGCGAGTTGGTCGTCAGCTTCTTTAGTCGTCATTCGACCTGAGCATAATGCTGCTCAGGTCGAATGTCAAGGGGAAGAAAGGGTACCTGTCCATGACCCGATCAGCCGGAACGCAGCAATACGAAATGCCCGCCCCGCGCCTCAACTGCCGAGAATAGGCCAACGCACTCATTGGACCTGAAAGGGGAGGCAGATCACCACTGGCTCCCCGTGCTGCCAAGTGGTTGAAGTCTCCATGCTTCGGGTGTTGGCGGTTTGTAGCCCAGTGAAGAGTGCGACCTGACGGTGTTGTAGTGGACGCGCGAGCGTTCGGCCAGCATGCGCAGTTCCTTGATCGAGTAAAAGATATCCGGGTTGAGGAACTCATCACGGAGTTTTGAGTTGAAGCTTTCGCAGTAGCCATTCTCCCACGGAGAACCGGGTTCGATGTACAGTGTCTTTGCGCCAGTGTCGGCAAGCCATTTGCGTAAGTCTTTGGCTACGAACTCCGGGCCGGTGTCTGATCTCAGGCGCTCAGGCACGCCCTTGATCACCATCACGTCAGTCAGAACTCCGATCATCTTCGCGCTCGACTAGCCCCGCTCCGCACGGATCATCAGGCACTCGCGCGTGGACTCATCGATCAGGTTCAGCATGCGCACACTGCGGCCATCATGCGTGCGTGCGCTGACGAAGTCATAGCTCCACACATGGCGCGGATGTGTTGGCCGGAACCGCGCGCACGAGCCGTCGTTGAGCCACAACCGTCCTCGTGGCTTCTGCCTCTTCGGGAGCTTCAGCCCTTCGCGACGCCAGATCCTCTCGACTCGGTCCTTGTCCACCTTCCAGCCTGCACGTTGCAGCAACGCTGTGATCCGGCGATATCCGTAGCGTCCATACTGACTGGCAAGTGCAACGATGGCCTGAGTCAGGCGATCTTCGTCTTCGCGCCGTGTCGGCCGGTAGCGTTGCGTGCCTCTGGGCTGCCCCAACAGAAGGCACGCATGCCCCTCACTCGCGCCACGCTCACAGGCATGGCTCACCGCACTGCGCCGTCGTCTTCCCGTTCGCTACTGCCACTTCGATCTGACGGAGCAGATTCACTACCTGCTCTGCTTGGTACCGCTTGCCTCGTGCCATCTTGATCTCCTTGTTGATGGGCCCGGCTTGAAATGTGCCGGTGGAGAAGAGAGGCACTGGAGCAGGAACCAACAATACCTGCCTTGCGTAATTACTGATACAGGGCCGAAACTAAGGCCCGGCTGATTACGCCAGATCTCGAGGAGACCATGAATAACCTCCGCATCGCGCTCGTCGCGACGCTTGTGCCCTTGTGCGCTCTCATCTTCGCCGCTAACACCACCGCACGGGCGGCTGTCCCTGCCTGCACCCCACTGGCCGGCATCGTGCGCGACAGCACTGCCGCCGCCAACGTCGCCGTCACTACCCCCCGCTTCGCAGAGCTCACCATCACTCTCCACCCCTAGGAAGTCGACACTACCCTCAATGCCATAGCCGACGATGCTGGCCCAGCCACCGCAAGTTCCGCAACTGCGAGCGGTCCTTCCCAGACTATTTCCGGCCAGCGTCTCCAGTCCCTTGCTGACGACCCAGACGACCTCCTCCGTCAGCTCCAGCAGATGTCTGCGGCCGCCGGCGGTGCACCCTCGAATACCACTATCTCCGTCGACGGCTTCACTGGCGGCGATGGTAACACCACGCTGCCGCCCAAAAGCTCCATCGCCTACATCAAGGTTAACCCCGACCTCTTCTCCTCCGAGTACCACCAGCCCCACTGGGAACAAAGATCTGCGGTCTGATCTCATACACACAACCGGACGAACAATGGGATCAGGTCACGCCGGCGGTAATATGTCTAGCCCGTTATCCCGGACTCTTTGCAGGTCAACGGCGTCGTCTTACCGTTCGCCAAAGCCGCTTCGAGCTGCCAGAGCTTGTTTGCGATCTGCTCAGGCGTATACTTCTTCCCATATCCCATCAATGGCTCCTTCCAGACCAGTTTTACTCACACACCACTAGTACAGATTTCGTCAGGCACTCCAATTCAAGAGGGAGAGTAATTATGGGCAACAATGCTCGCACGCGAACCGGAGTGGAAACTCTCGCATCAACTTCTGATACTTACCGGAGATTCTTTGGCTTTCTGCAAAGTCTTTTCGCAGATAACGACATACCACCTTTTGCTCGGTTATTGAGATTTTTCATCGTAGTTTTTGCGGGCGTGATTTATGGCTGCGGTACTCTTGTTGCGCAATCATCGGGGAATGGAGCACCAACTAACCCCTGCACAGGTGTAGAAGAATACATACAGCTTGATGCTCAACCAGGAACGAATATCTGGTTCTGCATCAACACTGCGTGGATACAACAGGTTGGTGGTGCGAATATCACTTCAGGATCAGCAGGACAGATTCCACAGTTGACCGGAGCAGGCACACTTACAGGGATCAGTGGTACCAGCGTTGACGGTTCGGGCAATATCACGGCACATGGGATTACTGCTTCATCCATGACGGTCAACGGTAATTCATCTACAAGCGGGACTTCTACTTTTGGTAATCCTAACAGTGGAACTTACTCCACTAATGATGGTAACGGTAGCGAATCTACCTTTGGTGTTCGTTCCTCAATTCACTCGCCCAACGTCAACAACGAGTATTATGCGACGGGCTTCCCGAATGGTACCTATGACGGTGCATATACCCAGACATCCACATATCCGGCCTGCACGTTGGTGCAGGAAGGGCATAACTTCTACATCTCCGGCACCACCATTTATCCGCAGACCGCGTTGACTGTGAGGGCAATTCAACAGCCAGCAGTTGGTAACATGGTCAAAGGCAACTCGGCCATTCCATCCAGCACAACGATTACGGCAGTGGGTACTAATACCATTACACTCTCCGCTGCAACGACAGCAAAGCTGTATGCAGGCGCGAACATCGAGTTTCAATCTGGTTCAACCGTATGGTGGCTGCCCGTGTTGGCTCCTGTTGCTTCCGGTTCTACGACACTGCCAGTTGAGACCGGAGCGAATCTCCAATGGGTTGTGTATACCGCGAACGATGCGTTCAATGGTTCCGGGTCCACTAATAACCTCCTCTGGACGGTCACACAATCAGGTTCACTCTATAGTCTGTTCACGGCCGCGATGACGGGTATGCCGTTCCAGTTGAACGGTCTGGATGATAACGGCAATTCTGTTTCGGTTGTTGTAACTACCACACAAATCCGTGGCCCAGGGTACTTTCAGACTCCGAGCAGCTTTTCCTCGGTTGCAAGCGGAAACACGATTTCTGGCACGGGTATTGCCTCAGGGACGACTATTTCTTCCTATAGCAGCGGCGCTCTGACATTGAGCGCCGGTACCACGCAAGCGTTGTCTTCCGGGGCTACTATCACCATTACCAGCACCGCAAACAACATCATCACGACCTGGACTGCTACGCTAACGGCAGCAGCGAGCAGCGGCGCAACATCCCTCACCATCATTCCGATTGTCCCCGGCGTTGCCGTTGGCCAAATCACCGAATTGAGCGACCCCGGACAGCCTTCCGGTCCCATGTACCCGATGGGTTGGTTGCAGGTGTGGCCAGAGTTTGAGAATAAAACTGCAGGTATTGGTTCCTTCGTTCCCAGCAACGTCGAATGCGCAGACGCAGTCCTGACGTGGGCAGCGGGTACGCTCGCCACATCTTACCCGAAGTATTCCAGCTCTCTCACCTTGCGTGTGCCCGCCGCTAACTTTACGACCCCAATTGACAACACAAATGGGGCTGAAACAGGCGACCCTCGCCAGCTTGTCGGAAACCTCTGTTACGGGCTCTATACCAAGAACCCGAACAATTATACAGCGAACTCAGTCAACATCATCGGTGACGGCCTCGGTAGCAGCTTGTTCATGAGCCAATGCATTATGGATACCGATGCAGGCATGGTCAATATCCCGCGTACCATCGGCACCAGCCAAGGCCAAGCGGTTGATATTGAGAATCTCAACCTCAATAGCCTTTACTGGGCACCGTATGCTGTGAGTGCGCATGGTGGTTCCTATGGCGGTAATTTCGCGAACCTGAGTTACTACCAGACAAATACAGCAGGCACGCTTTGGGGCGACCAGACTATCAACTACACTAATCTGATTGCCGCAACGTACTCCAGCGGCTCAACTACCTTGTATGTTCCCGACATTCATAACGTAGCGGTTGGTGAAACAGTTACAGGTACGAACATTCCGGGTGGCGCGACGGTTACGGCAATCACCCCCTACCAGGTGTCGAATCCGACAACCACTCCCAACATCACTATCAGCGCTGCGACCACGGGCGCGTCGCAGGCAACGATGACCGCAACTACGCTGGCTACCGTTAACTCTGGCTCCTGGTTCATCCCCGCCTACATCCAGCAGCCGAGTTACCAGATTCTCAAGCACATGGGAGCCTCGGGGACGGGTATAGCATCAGGTAGCTGGGTGACAGGAACGTTCATCGGTGGTAGCTGGAACTTCTACATGCAGTACCCCGGCTACGTGTTCCTGAGCGCGGCAACCACCGCCTCAATTCCTGCCGGAACCACAATCACCTTTAGTGGGGCTGGTGTGCAATTCAGTGCCCCAGCAAATGCTGTCCTTTCCTTCCCTAACACCACTACGACGGTAACGATTCCCGCCACCACATCGAACTATTCCGGTTGGTTTGCTCAGTCCGCGTTTTATAACCTTGGCGGGACAGTCCAGCAAACGAATGGTTTGCAGTCTCCGCCTAGTGGCATCAGCTGCTCGGCCATGACCAGTGGCAGTTATAGCGGTCAGCTTGAGTGCAGCTTCCCATCTTCGTCCTTTGCTGCAAATGGCCTGATGTGGCTCGTTGCTTCCGGCACCCAGGATGAGGCAAGTAATCGGCCATGCAAGATTCTTCCGTATTGGGATATGTTACCCACCTATGACAACCAGTCAGGCGGTCCGCAGTATCTCGCGGATGCGTACTACCTGTGGAATTCTCAGCTTGGTGTCGATCAATTAGAGGATACAAACTTCGGATTCATTCCTCTTAACTTCTCCAGCCTTACCGGAGGAAACGTTACAGGCTTTGCCGGCGCCACGCTTGATAGCTCAACGAGCAACTATGTGATTCCGGGTTATTACGGGTGCTCCGGAACTATCAGCGTTTACGGCACTAAAGGGCCGATTCAGTTGATTGGCGATATTGTCAATTACCTGACGGACGATACCAAGGTACAAGGCTTTCCAGGTTCTTTCGCATTCCTCGCCAACTGGCGTTTCGACCATGTGCATGAGACATACAATATGCACCCGCAGGGCAATGCCGCCTACGGAATGATGGTGGAACAAGGTTCACACCTGGCATGGAACTTTGGCGAGAACTGGATGGCGAATATGGAAGGCACTCAGCTAAACCAGCAGATATACGCGAGCAATTTCTTTCAGAGTGTAGCTCCTGCCAGGGGATTTGCACTGGCAACACTGAACGGCGAAGTTCGCAAAGTTTCGGCAACAAGCGGAAATGTGTACTTTACTGTAGATGACACTTATGGGATAACATTCGGCTCCTGTGCCTATGACCTCACCACTCCAGCGAATATCTCCGTCGGGACAAATATTGCGGGAACTATCAATGCCGGAACGCTGGAAGGGGGTAACGGTTCTGTCCACATGAGCGCTGCGCCTATGAACGCCTTCACAAATGATTACGTGTTGTTTGCTCAATGCGCTCCGTCAGCGGGAACAAATGTGCTGAGTGTGAACGGTCTGATTACTTCGGGAAGCCGTGCTTGGAATGGTAACGAAGAATACCCTGTTTCCACTCCAAAAGGTTCCTACAAAACGGCACAGCTGACTCTTGCTGACCCTCTGTTCGGTGGGATGGGTGTGCAGTCCTTCCAGTTCTCGTTCCCGACAGGTGCCAGCACCACAGCGATGTTCGGAACGCTGATTAGGGATACACTGACTGTTCCATCGTTCAATGGGCCGGCAACTGCGCCTACGTCATGCACTATTGCAGGGTGGATTCCTTCACAAGATGGTCATCTCACCTACTGCTCGACAATAGGCGCAACTCCGGTCACGAAGATATAAGCTGAGAGCTGTCAGCGTGGCCTCTTATGTCATCGTTGTGACCTGACCCCAGGAATTCGTCCGATTGGGAATTCGATTTGGACGAAGGAAAGGGGAAGGATTCATGCCGAGGAACAAGCATATGGAGGCGCAGATGTTCACTGCGCTGAAGCAGGTTGAGGCTAGGCGGACCGCAGAGGATGTGGCTCGGGAGTATGGCGTGTCGAAGCACACGATTTATGCCTGGAAGTCGAAGTACGGGGCATAGATGTGAGCGAGGTTGAAGTGGAGTGCCTGCCTAGATTTGGACCAAATGCGAAGAGGGAGAATTTCTTTGAAGGAGCATTTGGATGGCATGGAAGCGTTACACCCCCGAGCAGATCGTGAGCGTATTTCGACAGGTGGAAGTACTCATAGCCAACGGGAAAGCAACGGATCAGGCCTGCCGAGAAGCAGGGATCGTCGAGCAGACTTACTACCGCTGACGTAAGGAGTACAGCGGTCTGAAGGTAGACCAGGTGAAGCGGTTGAAGGAACTCGAGCAGGAGAACTCGAAGCTGAAGCGACTGGTCGCGGAGCTGAGCCTGGACAAGCAGGTTTTAGAGGATCTTGCGCGGGGAAATTTTAAGCCCTAAGCGGCGTCGGTGTGCGGTGGATTATGTACGGAGCGAGCATGGTCTGAGCGAACGCCATGCGTGTCGTCTGGTGTCACAGTCACGCGGCACGCAGCGGTACCGACCGATGGAGCGTGAGGATGAGCATCGGCTGCTGAATCTTATCGACGAGTACACGCGGAAAAGCCTCGCCATCCTGCCGCGACGGCGATGGTCCTCAGCCCAGGTGATCGAAGTGGTGGCCGGCGCCATGCTGGAGCATGACAGGCCGGAACACATACGTTCAGACAATGGCCCTGAGTTCGTAGCCAAACAACTGCGCCAGTGGCTGGAAACCACTGGCACAAAAACACTGTACATCGAGCCTGGATCTCCATGGGAGAACGGCTACTGCGAGAGCTTCAACTCCAAGCTCAGAGATGAGTTCCTCAACGGAGAGATCTTTTACTCGATGAACGAGCTGCGCGTGCTGGTCGAACGCTGGCGCGTTCACTACAACACCGTCAGGCCACACTCCTCGCTGGGCTACAGACCACCAGCACCGGAGGCATGGCTGACAAAAAGCATGGGGTGTGGAGAAGTGGGAAGCGTGAAGCGGTTTCCACTTCTCCACACCCCCGACGGCGGCTACTTGAACTTAGAAGCAGCTGCGTTACACTAACTATCTCTTCGGTCCAAATCAACGGGCAATCCAGGACTTGGGGGCCACCGTGAAGATGCCTATAAGACTCGCGGCTATGTCTTCGGCGGTGACGTCGCGGCGGAGGTCATCCACCGCGCGGCCGGCGTCGAGGATTGTGGTGATGGCCGCCAGTAGCTCAATTCGGGTCTGTCCATGGGCGATCTCGCCCGTCTCGATCATCGCCAGCAGTGTGTCGAGCATGCCGTTCTTGGTCGCGATCCAGTCGCCGAACAGGTCCATCCAGCGCCGCATCGCCACGGCTGGCGGCAGTTGGTTGAGCAATTCGCGGGCGTCGGTCGTCAGCCGCACGACCTGGCTTTGGTAGACCGCATCGACTAGCGACTCCATGGTTGGGAAGTGCCGGTAGAGTGTGGCGATGCCGACACCGGCCTCGCGGCGGGCGAGTCGGGACATTCGCCGTCCAGCTGGCCCGAATCGTAGGGGCGCACGTGATCGGGACGGGATCAGTGACATCGGCCGATTTCCTGCGCGATCTCGGAGCCGAACCGGTCGCCTACGGCGACGGCCTGGCGGACCGGGTACGTGCCCTCGCTCCCCGCGGTATCACCGCTGCGATCGACCTCTATGGAACGGAGACAGCTCACGCCGCAACGAAACTCGGCGTCCCTGACGCGCGCATCACCACCATCGCCGCCCATCTCGACGGGATCACACCAGCCAACGGAGCCAACGCCGCTCCCGACGCCTTGGAAAAACTCGCTCGACTGGTTGCTATCGGCCGATTCCGGGTGCCCATAGCCGCAAGCTTCCCAGTCGAGCAAATTCGCAGTGCGGTCGAACTCCAGGCCGACCGGCACGTGAAGGGAAAAGTCGTCATCGACCTCTAGGCAAACGGCCTGCTCATCTCACCCGTCGCCTCGGGATGTGACCTCGATGTGTTTCCATACTCATCGGATTGGCCGTCTCTGTCTTTCCCGGCATCAGCATGACAGCGCACCTATGAGGGATGGCATGCACGCTACTAGTGTTGTGCACACATCCTGAGCCTGGAGACGTCAACCTCAGGCCCATCACGACTGGCAACGTCAAATGCCACTGGAGGGGGATCTATACAACTAAAGTTGACCGATGCCGACCCTGATTTCTCAAGTGTCAAGGCTCACGCAACATGATTGCTGAAGAGGTCGACGACGCTTTGGGAATGCGAAGCCCCAGAAGTTCACGGAGGAGTTAGCGAAGAATGCGCAGCTCATCATCACGATAGGCTGTGGTGACAAATCGCCAATGCACTCACCAAGAAATGCTCTCTCGAGAATTGTCGTTGTGGACGGTTAACCGACCACTCTTCCTAAAACTTCACCACGTACAAGTAGGGGGAGCCATCTTCCCGAATGCCGCGCCACTGATTTGTGTCGCACATACGAGCAGGCGGCTTCAACGGAGGCCTGCAAAGGCGCTCATGTGGCTCCCGGTATACTTCTCGAGTGAGCAGATTCCTGGAAACATTGGATTGGAGCGGCTTTTTGCAGCGCGCGCCGCTGATTGGGCCAGCGGCGGAATCTCTCGATATATTGCGCGGCGCGAGCGTCCTGGTGACGGGCGCAGGTGGCTCGGTTGGTTCGGCGTTGTCGCTGAGACTGGCTGCGCTTGGGGTCGCAAAGGTGGTGCTGCTGGAGGCCTCGGAGAGCCACTTGTTCGCATTGCAGAATGCATTTGCAGACGCCGCGCCGGATGCGGCTACAGCGTTTGTGCTGGGTGGTGTGGGGGACGGCGCGCTGCTAAACGAATTATTCGCGGAGCATGAACCGCATATGGTGTTTCATGCAGCAGCCTTTAAACATGTGCCGCTGCTGGAAGAGCAGCCGTTTGCCGCAATAACTAATAACATCACTGGAACGCGCGTGCTGGCGCGGACCGCGGTACAGCACGGAGCGCGGGTTGTGCTGCTGTCGACAGACAAGGCCGTGGAGCCGACGAGCGTGATGGGGGCGACGAAGCGTATTGCGGAGATGATGATATTGGCCGCAGGAGGCACAGCGGTACGGCTGGGTAATGTGTTGGCCTCGCGCGGCAGTGTGGCGGAGGTGTTCGCGGAAGCATTGCGCGCCGGACACATAATGACAGTAACGGACCCAGCGGCACGGCGGTATTTCCTGACAATGGAGGAAGCGGTGAACCTACTGCTGGCCGCGGCGCTGGCAGAACCGGGGCTGTTTGCGGCGGCGTTGGATGCACCATATTACATCGCGGACCTGGCACGGTTTCTGGCGCGCATGCTTGCGCCGGAGCGCGAGGTTACGATCGAGTTCACACGGTTGCGCAACGGCGACAAGGAAGCAGAGTTGCTGTGGTCGGCGCGCGAGACGGTTCGGCCGGCATCCGTGGGTCTGTACGCGATTGAGTCGCTGCAGGTGCGAGTGCTGGACGAGAAGTTAGACGCCCTGGAGTCCGCGGTGCGCGCGCGCGATGCCGCCGCGGCGCTGATCATGCTGCAGGCTTTGGTCCCCGACTATACCCCGAGCACGGCACTGCGCGCGCTGGCCGAGGCGCAGACGGAGAAGGCAGTGCAATGAAAGCGGCGCGCAGGCGCGTGGGTGTGGTGACGACATCGCGTGCAGATTACAGTCATTTGTACTGGCCATTGCGGGCGCTGGCAGCGCGCCTGGATGTGGAACTGGGTGTGTTTGCGATGGGACCGCACCTCTCGCCGGAGTTTGGCCTGACGGTGCGCGAGATAGAGAACGATGGTATTCCGCTGCGAGCACGGATCGAGTGCCTGCTGAGCTCGGATACGGATACCGGCATGGCAAAGACGATCGGCGTGGCAATACTAAGCTTGGCCGATGCGCTGTCGGCATGGCGCCCGGACATTCTGCTGATTATCGCCGACCGCTATGAAATGCTGGCGCCGGCGTCTGTCGCACTGGCGCTGCGGATTCCGCTCGCGCACATTGAGGGCGGCGAGGTGAGCCAGGGTGCGATTGATGACCAGGTGCGTAATGCGCTGACCAAGCTCGCGCACATTCACTTCACTTCGACGGAGACGGCGCGGCGCCGGGTGATTTCGATGGGTGAGGAGCCGTGGCGCGTGCATTGCGCGGGCGCGCCGTCGTTGGATCATCTATGCAAGTCGAAACTGCTGGACCGCGAGGCACTGGAGACCAAGCTGGGACTGAAGTTCGCGGCGCCGACGCTGCTGGCGGTGTGGCACCCGGTAACAATCCTGCAGAACACGAATGCGGAAGCCGACGCAGTGTTTGCGGCTGTGGCGCAGGTTCGTGGACAACTGATCTTTGTGTATCCGAATACGGACGCGGGCAGTTATGCGTTGATCGAGCGGACGCGCGCGCTGGCTGTGACACGAGCGGAGACGAACGTCTTCGTGAACCTGGACGCGGTTATCTACTGGAGCCTGCTGGGCCAGGTAGATGCGATGATCGGCAACTCGTCAAGCGGAATCATGGAGGCGGCATCGTTTGCCTTGCCGGTGGTGAATGTGGGAATGAGGCAGCAAGGTCGTGAGCGCGCGGCGAACGTGCTGGATGTGCCGGCGGAGACACATGCGATTCTGGCGGCGACGGAACGCGTGCTGCAGCCAGAGTTTCGCGCGAGACTGCGAGGGATGGTGAACCCTTACGGTGACGGCACGGCCGGGGAGACGATTGCCGGAGTACTGGCAACAACGCCGCTTGAAGACATCTTGATCAAAGCGCCAGCGCCAATCAACGAGGGTTTTTTCGCACGATGACTACCGCCGCGATTCCGCTGTCCGCACCAGACATTACGGAAACCGAAATTGCGGCTGTGACGGCCGTGCTGCACTCAGGACGGTTGAGCATAGGGCCGGAGATGACAGCCTTCGAGAAAGCGCTGGCGCATGTGCACGCTGTACCGGATGCGGTAGCCGTGAGTTCAGGCACGGCGGCGCTGCATCTGGCGCTGGTCGCGCTGGGCATCGGGCCTGGTGACGAGGTGATCGTGCCGTCGTTTACGTTTGTCGCTGTGGCAAACGCGGTGGCACAAGTGTGTGCGACGCCGGTTTTTGCGGAGATCGACGTGGCGACGCTGAACCTGGACCCGGAGATGGTGGAGCGAGCAATCACACCGCGGACGCGGGCGCTGATCGTAGTGCACACGTTCGGCGTAGTGGCAGAGATGGACCGGCTGATGGCGCTGGCGGAGCGGCATGGACTGCTCGTGATCGAGGACGCATGCGAGGCGATCGGCGCACGGTTCAACGAGCGGCCCGTGGGCAGCTTTGGCGCGGCAGCGGCGCTGGGGTTCTATCCGAACAAGCAGGTAACGACCGGCGAGGGCGGCGCGCTGCTGGTTCGCGATGAGGAACTGGCGGCGCGTCTCAGGCGGCTGCGGAACCAGGGCCGCGACATCACCGCTGGTTGGCTGGACCATGCCGAGGCGGGCTATAACTATCGGCTTTCAGAGATCGCTTGCGCGCTGGGCCGCGCACAGCTGGAACGGCTGGACGCGATTCTGGCGGCACGCGCGGCTGCGGCAAAGCGTTATGACGATTTACTGCGCAAACTACCTGGCGTGGAGCGGCCTGCCATAGCCGTGGACCGGCGAATGCTGAGTTGGTTTGTCTACGTGATACGGCTGTCGGAGGGTATTGACCGCGAACGGCTGCAGGCGCAGCTTGCAACCGAAGGAATCGCGACCGGGCGGTATTTTCCACCGATCCATCGCCAGCCTGCGTGGCGCGGGCACGCGAGCACACGGGCACAGCTACCGATAACGGAGAGCGTCTCCGCGCGCGTGCTAGCCCTCCCCTTCTGGACCCGGATTACAGCCGAGGAACAGGAACGCGTGGCCCGAGCTCTTGGAAACGCGGTGCGCTGCCAGGAAGCCTGAAGCCGGTTATCGAGATACCACGAACAATCGACGGATCCGCAGCGGCCCGTGTGCGCTCGCCGAGTTCAAATGTCGAGCCAATGGCGATGTGCGCAACGCGTAGTCGGAAATAATGGCAGGCAATGTTGAGCAGTCACTGCCAATAAAGTGCGAAATAGCCTACGCACATCGAGCCGCACGACTCAGACAATTCCTGGTGAGTTTGTTCGTATTGTGTAGTGAGTCTTGTGCGGCATCTACGCAGCAGACGCTATTGCTCTTGCCAATGCAGTACGGTCGTCAGCGCTGAGCGTCAGCGATTGCGCCGTACGCCATTTTTCCACGGCCTTTTCGCGTTGTCCGAGTTTCATCAATGCCTGGCCCCAGTGCAGATAAAGCGCTCCCCAGTGCGGGGCATACTCGGCAGCCTGTTCATATTTCTTTACTGCCTCTTTGTATTGCCCCTTCGCAGCAAGTGCCTCACCCCAGTGCTCAAGCGGATCTGCCCAGTGCGGGCCGCGCTGATGCGCTGCAACAAGCTTCTCGATCGCTGCGTCCCAATTGCCGTGCCTCGTCAATGCTTCGCCCCAGCTCTCATACGCTGCCGGCAGCGATGGCGCGAGCGTAACCGCATTGGCGTAGTCCTGCTGAGCCTGAGTCCATCGCCCGCTGTGATCATCAATATCTCCTCTAGCCACGTAGCAATCGACGATATGTCCACCCTGAGCGAGTTCGGCGTCTACCTGCTCGGGATGACCAGAGAATTCATCGGCAACTGCGGTCAAGCAAAAGGAACTCTTAGTGACATCCCCGGCCAGATCGGGATTCTTTGCAATCAGGGCAGATACTTGATGAAGCTTTGCGGAAGCATCACTATAGTTGCCCAGGTCGATTGCAGTTTCGGCCCGAATAAGAAGCGCCTCCGCAATCACATACGGGTCGGTACTTGCTCCAGGAGCTGACTCGATTTCCAATTCAGCCCCCTGCGCGTCATGCATATTCGCCAAAACCTCGGCATCTGCCGGAGCTTCCGGTCGCGTAGTCGTTCCTCCGGGTCCGTTCCTTTTCATGTCTTCCATGATTTCTTCATGCTTGACTAGGTACTCCTTCCGCAGATCGTCCATATTGCCCCACCACGCCGGATTCACCTTCGGTGCAATCCTATCGGGAAGGTACTTATACCACCAGGAGTTGCGGTGCGCCCTCCGTTCAAACTCCAGTCCCGTCTGGAAGGAAGCCTCTTCCTGTCCAGTGTCGCTCTGCACAGCTTGAATGTTCACATATGCGATCCAGAAGTTTGGCTGCAGCGCGATAGCTTCACGGAACTTCTCAATTCCCCCCTCGTTATCTCCTGTGCCGAGGAGGTAATTCCCCCACAGGTTTAGCAGCAGCGGCTTGTCCGAAGGCACTGCCGTTGCAAGATGCTCCTTGGCCACCTGCACCGCCTCTTCCATCCGCCCGTGTGTCGCCAGGTAGACACCATAGAGATATGGCTCCGACTGCCCATAGATATATTCCGCCGCATCCTGCAGCATCTTCGTCAAATCTGCAGGCGTTCCCGTAAATGTTTTTGCGGCAAACCCGTGTCCGCGTACAGTGAGAGCGATGATGTCCTTGCCTTCGGTATCTTTCTCTTGCACCAGGCTCCCGCCAATATGGATCGGGTTGCCGAGAAGATCGCGGAGGTACTTCTGCAAATCGGCAATGGTAATCCGGGCTTCCGGAATCTGAATCTGCAGTTGATTGCTCCAGGCATCCTTCACGCGGCGCTTCTCCTGCGATGTGCGGGTTGCGTCCTGCATATTCTGCAGATTATCCAGCAGATGCCCGGCAATGACCGTTCCATTATTACCTTGGCTTTCAAAGGCCGGCGCCACCTGAAATGGGCTCAACACCACGGTCTGGTCGTGCCAGGCGGTCCATATCTCGTGGAGCAGAACAATGGCCGTAAAAACCGCCAGCATAGCCATAGAGATATCCAATAGAGCGCGCAGCCGCTCACGAAAATTCTGGTTTTTAAGCTGTAATCGCTGCAGTTCAAGATTGCGCGCTTGCCGGCGCAGTGTATCTTTTTCCAGATCCAGCTTTTCTGATTCGCGGCCGAGCTTGACATTCTCACGCTGAAGCTTTTCACGTTCTAGTTCTTCGCGGGATAAAGAAGGGTCCGCAACATTTGATTCGGAAGCCGCAGGGTGCTCCGGGTGATAGCCATTGGCAGGTGCGGCGGCTCCTGGTGAACCTGAGCCGGCGTCAGCCAGCGGTCGCTTCCGAGTCATGCGTCCACTCCCTCGACTTAAGAATTTCTGGAGTATTGGGGTTTACTTATCTTATCCCAACCGTGCTCAGGTAGCAGAAGCCATAACAATTCGTGGTCGCCTATTGCCGACTTATTGAGCAGGCTTAAAAGACGTCAGCCCCATGTCGTTGCCGTCTAGTAGCCGGGCTCAATGAGCGGCTCGGCCCGAAGTCAACAGTTGACGGCCTGATCTGAAGACATATCATTTTCGACAAGTGCTACCCATCCAATGAGGAAGTGGGCATACATGCTTATTCGCACGGTTGGGAGGCGGTGCGATAGCGAGGAGAACAAGCGGGCCACCTAAAACTATTCTGAAACTATCAGATATGGAACAATCTAAGATTGCGATTCTGAATAGCCGTAACAGACATCCCCCTTCTGGGCTGACATATCCTCACTAATTGCTCTAAGAGAAATACGCTAGCGATTCGTGGCAGATGTAGAAGCGCCTCCAGGTTGCGCATGCCAGTAGACCAGGAATCCAGCATCCTTCTGATACGGGTTTGGGGCCGCTTCATATCGGCATAATCCGTCCTGCTACATTTCCATCTAACTTGCTCCCCAACATCGCGTAAATTGGCGGCATGAAAATTTCAACTGCCGCCCGCAAGGGCATATTTCGATCCGGTTTTTGCCAGTCGCTCGGCATGTTGGCGTTGCTTGCCGCTTTACCCCTAACATTGCGGGCCGCCGAGCCGCAGAAGATTGCCATGACAGCCGACCACTGGGAAGTCAATGGAGATGCCCAGTTCCTCCATTCCGACGGCAGTGATGGGCCCATGGGCGACATTGTTAAGGTCACCAAAGGCTATGCGCTGCTCAAAGACTTCGTCTTCCACGATGGCACTATCGAATTTGACACACAGCCTAATGGCAGCATGGGCGCGGGTATCGCATTCCGCTATCGTGACAAAGATACCTATGAAGACTTCTACCTGAGACCCCGGCCCAAATGCGATCAGGCCGAAGACTGCATTCAGTATGCCCCCGAAACAAAAGGTGTGTTGCTATGGGATGTCTATCCGCAGTTCCAAGCTCCTGCTCCGCTCAAAGACGGTATGGTGTGGAACCACATCCGCTTGGTTATCTCCGGAAAACGCATGAACATCTACGTCAACGGCGCGACGGAGCCCGCGCTGAAGATTGGCCGCCTTGAGGGGGATACTATGGAGGGCGGTATCTTCCTGCAAGGCCCGGGTACTTTCGCCAATCTCGTCATCACGCCCGGCGCGACCGATGGGCTTGCTCCTGAGCCTGAGTCCGACTTGACAGACACCGACAAACGCCTGGTGCGCAACTGGCAACTCTCGGCGTGGAGTACGCTGAATACCGGCACAGAGCCTGCCTACTCCGATCTGCCCGCCGATGGCTGGTCGACTATCGAAGCCGAACGAGCCGGTCTGGTCAATATCAGTCGAATCGAAGGCTTGCCCACCAATCGCAAGACCCGTACGTTGGCATGGCTCAAAACCACTATCATCTCGAACAAAGCGCAAACCAAAAAGGTCGACTTTGGATGGGTGCGCGAGGCGTGGGTCTTCGTCAACGGCAAGCTGGTCTATTCGGACAAAAATATGTATCAGCCGCCCGAAGCGCGTAAGAAGCCAGACGGCCGGCTTTCGCTCGACAATGGTTCCTTCGATCTGCCTCTGCGGGCTGGCAAAAACGAGATCGCCGTCGCCGTAGCCACACAGTTCTATGGCTGGGGCATCAAAATGCAGATCGCAGACCTCAAAGGTATTAAGCTTGTCGAAAGCAAGAGCCTTCTGGCCGTGCGGAAATAACGTCCTGAACGCAACCGTGACAACAATGCAGCCTCACGGAGCAAAATATCCATGAGGCTGCTACTTTATTTACCTGGAACTCCGTGACCGACTCGAAAGCCAAATCGTGGCTGAAGCTCATGACACTGGCTATTCTGTTTTGGACTGCGCTCGGGGTCGTCTTCGCCTTGCCCAACATCGCCAGTGGCAGAGACTGGCGCAACACCGTGCTTCTTTCCATCGCGTCATGGTGGGCGTGGGGTCTGCTCACGCCGCTGATTGTCGCTGTCGACCAGCGACTGCCTTTCACTAGCCGGCAAATGGGATGGCGTATCGCCGCTCATTTGCTTCTCAGCCCTATCTTTACCACGCTCTATATCTACTTGGCTCCAGCAATGATGGCGGCGATGGGTGGGCTCGGTTGGTCGCGCTTCATCAGTCTCATGAACCCACAACTGCTCACAAGTTCACTTCGCGGCATGTTCCTGTGGAGCGTGTTGGTATATTGCCTCATTGTCGGCGTGTGGCAGGCCCATCTCTACTTCCAGCGCTATCTATCGAGCGAGCTGCGCATGGAGAGGCTTGAGCACAGCTTCTCGGAAGCGCGGCTCAACGCACTGCGTATGCAGCTCGACCCGCACTTTCTCTTCAACGCGCTCAACACTATCTCCTCACAGGTGGAACGCGATCCGCGCCTCGCTCGCCAGATGATTGAGCATCTGGGTGATTTGCTGCGTCTCTCACTCGAAAACAAAGACCGCCATGAAGTCCTGCTCATGGAAGAGCTGGCGTTCCTGGAACCTTATCTTGCCATTCAGAGAATCCGATTCGGCGACCGCCTACGTATCACCATGGAGATAGAGCCTGAGGTGAAGTATTCATCCGTTCCATGTCTTGTGCTGCAACCATTGGTAGAGAACGCCATTCGACACGGCCTTGCGCAACGCGTTTCCGGCGGAACTGTCACCGTCTCTGCGCATAGGCTCGATGACCAGCTTGAGATTCGCGTAAGCGACGACGGCGCAGGCCTTCCGCCTACGTGGACACTGCAACAATCCGCCGGGCTCGGACTTTCCGTCACCCGCGAGCGCATTCTCGGCCTGCATCCCAACGGAGCCAGCCGCTTCTCCGTGCACCGCCGCAAAGGCGGAGGCACGGTAGCCGTCATTCTTTTGCCCCTGCGCCTCAATGGCGCAATCCAGAGCGAGGAACTATCGAGTGATCCCGCTGCGCACTGAACCCATCACCGTGCTGGTCGTCGACGACGAAGCGCCGGCGCGCCAGCGCTTGGTCGACCTGCTGCGCAAAGAGTCGTTGGCAGGAACCATTCTCGAAGCCAGCGATGGCCTCCAAGCCATTGACGCCATCAAACGCCATCGTCCTGGTCTGGTCTTTCTCGATGTGCAGATGCCCGAGCTGGACGGACTCGGCGTTATAGACGACATTGTGAACACCTTTGGCCCCGAAACCATGCCATTAACCGTATTCGTCACTGCCTATGACCAGCACGCTGTGCGTGCCTTTGAATCCAACGCCCTCGACTACCTGCTCAAGCCCTTCAGCGATGAGCGCTACGAGGCCACTATGGCCCGAGTCCGCAGCCGACTCGAAGAACGCAATCTATCTGAATTTGGCATGAAACTGGCACGCCTGATCTCTGCGGCGCCCGAGCCTGGCGCGTCACGGCGCTGGCTCGACCGTCTGGTCGTCAAATCCGGCGGAGCTACGCGTTTTCTCCGCGTCACAGACATCGAATGGATCGAAGCTGCCGGGGTCTATGTCAATCTGCATCTGCGTCCAGCTGCCGGTGGAGGCGAACTGCTCTACCGCTCTCCAATGGCGGAGCTCATAGCGCGACTCGATCCGGCACGATTTATCCGCGTACATCGGTCGACCATCGTAAATCTCGAAGACATCCAACAGCTTGAGCCGATTTCTCATGGTGAGTTCGATGTCCTGCTCAAAAGCGGCGCGCGCACCCGGATCAGCCGTAGCTTCCGCTCACATCTCGAAGAGCGCCTGGGGCAATCACTCTGAAGACGATTGAAACCTACATTCAGCGTTGGTAAAAAACAACCGACGCAGTCAACCAAAGATAGCGACTGCCAGGATAAGTCTTCAGAGACACGTATTCGCCACGAAACCTGCTGGCCCGGACTTCAGTTGATGCCAAATCGACTTGGCACTCAACGGCTGGTGCTCAGTGAGTGCTTTGGCCTGTACGCAACAGTTGAGATCCGAACTGTCTGAATTATTGGACGCTGGCCGACTTATGGGGACTGATGAGACGTTTGCCCATGCGCGAAAACTATATACGTGGCCGCTTGCGTTCACGACTTTCGAGCTTTGCGCGCTTCGCGTCAGCGCTCTTCAAAGCCTCTTTAAAGGCCGTTGGATATGCCAAACGTAAACGGTATCCCACCGCGCGAGATCCGCTGCCCATTGAGCCTCCCTGAACTCCACTAACACGGCACACGGATTGCTTTCTGATCGTGGAGTACGAACGGTCACTCCCAATTCCGTGGGGACCTTATCCAGTAGACTTCAGCAAACTCCGCAAACTGTTTGTCCAGACTGGAGTAGAGCGAATCGAGCAGATTGCCATGCGGCCTTCCCAGTTTGGTGGCACGATGTATTCTGCTCTTATCACAGGGACAGCGGAATTCGCTCCATCAGTAGACTGCTATCTGGAGATACCCCTTGACCTTATAGCTTTATTTCCGTTGGCCGGAAGTGAAGGTGTCACAGTCTCGCGGACAGCCTGGAGCACTTCTTTTGAAAGTGGGGCATTAACCTTGGCAACAGCGCGTGCCACTGCAATGGCACCGATTTGTGCAGCCAAGGCCGAAATGGCGATATGCCGTTTCTGAGAAGCTGGTATTTCAGCTTCCATCGATTCTTCGAGTACCGTTGCCGTCTCCTCAAACGCTCGCGCGAAGCAAGCAGCAACTGCAGTATCTTGCCGGGCAATATCGCTCGCGGATGCCGTCATCGGCAGCAGCACCATCATGCGATAGGGCTCCGTTATCGCCTTCCTCCAGCAATTGCTTTGTCTGCCCAGCCCAAATCCCTGAACTTGATCCCGGCAAGCTAGCCGTCTTGAGATGTGAAACTCTGTACGCAAAATGTATACAATTCTTTTAATTCACTCTTGATAATCACTTTGTCTTCTGACAATATCCCAACATTGTTGGCCATGTATGCGAGGAATTTTGAGGCGCGCGCTTGAGGTGTGCACCTTGTGACGCAGTGTCACTGCAAGAGCAACGCAGGGGGTGAAGCCATCCATGAGGCTCTGGTCCAGTTGGAAAAACGGGAAAGCTCGGAATGTATTGCTTCTTGCCATGGCGGCGTTCGCCATGTGCGCAACGGGTTGTAAGAACAGCTCGGGCGTGCACTTCCGCGTCACCATGCCGAAGTCCGTCCATAACACTCCGATCAACGGCCGGCTGCTGCTGATTCTTTCTAAAGATGGGTCCCGCGAGCCGCGCATGCAGGTCAGCAACAACGCGCTCACTACCCAGCAGATGTTTGGAACGAATGTCGATGGATTGCAGCCCGACGGCACGGCTGTTTTGGATGCGGAAGCCATCGGCTACCCGCTCGACAGCCTGAAGCAGATTCCGGCCGGCGCGTATTACGTTCAAGCTGTTTTCAATACGTACGAGACCTTTCATCGCGCCGACGGACACGTAGTCAAGCTGCCGATGGACCACTGGGAAGGGCAGAATTGGAGCACTAAACCGGGCAATCTTTATAGCACGCCGCGGCAGGTGTGGATCGACCCGAAGTCAGGCGGCACGGTCGACATCTCCCTCGACAAGGTGATTCCGGAGAAGCCGTTGCCGAAGGACACGAAGTACGTCAAATACGTTCGCATCCAGAGCAAGCTTCTCACTGCCTTCTGGGGGCGTCCGATGTGGCTTGGCGCCTTTGTGATTCTTCCCGAAGGGTACGACTCTCATCCGGATGCCCATTATCCGCTGATCGTCAACCCAGCGCATTTTCCGAAAAATATTACAGCTTTCTCCGATATACCTCCCGACCCCACGCTCCAGGACGTGGATGGCCCACCGGACCCGGAAGGGGGCGCTGGACCGTTTGCGGCGACCACGGCCAAATATGCCTACGAGTTCTATCAGTACTGGAAGAGCAGCAAGGCGCCCCGCATGTTGTTGATGGCCATCCAGCATCCCACACCTTATTACGACGACTCCTACGGCGTGAACTCCCCGAATAATGGTCCGTTCGGCGACGCTATTACTCAGGAGCTTATTCCCGAGATCGAAAAGCGATTCCGTGGCATTGCGCAGCCGTGGGCGCGCGCGCTCACCGGCTGCTCTACCGGAGGCTGGGAAGCACTCGGCATGCAGGTGTTCTATCCGGATTTCTTCAACGGAACCTGGGCGGGCGCTCCTAGTCCTATTGACTTCCATTCCTGGCGCCTGGTGAACATCTATGCCAATAAGAATGCCTACTACGACGAAGGCCCCTGGGGGCGTGTGCCTATTCCGGGTATCGGCAATCCCGGCCCAGGCAGCTTAACGCAGAAGCCTCCTTCCGCCCGCATGGAAGACAACCAGGTTGCGACCACGATGGAGCAGGACAACCGCATCGAGCTGGTGGTTGGCGACCACGGTCGCGGAGCCGGGCTATGGGACGGGATGCAAGCTGTCTTCGGGCCGGTTGGGACGGATGGCTACCCAGGCATGATCTGGGACAAGAAGACCGGTGCGATCAATCCCGAGGTGGCGAAGTATTGGCAGGACCACTCGGACATCGGCCACATTCTGGAGAGCGATTGGCCCAAACTGGGGCCAAAGCTGGTGGGGAAAATCCATCTGACTGTGGGCACAAGCGATCAGTGGTATCTTGCCAATGCCGTTCGCCGCGTCGAGAAGATTCTGCAAGCGACAAAGAATCCTAACTACGGCGGCAGTGTAGAGTACGGGGACCGATTCGTGCATTGCTGGGTGGGCGATCCTGACGATCCCGAGGCCATGTCCACGCGGACGGTGTATGAACGGCAGATGCCGGCGATGGCTGACCGCATGTTGAAGACGGCTCCCGCCGGCGCCGACGTGAAGAGCTGGAGGTACTAAGTCCCATGCATCTTCGAGCGGCGGAAGTGGACAGCGAAGGTAGCGAGAGCGGGGAGAGGAGATCGGTGGCCATGAGATCCGGGTTGAATCGAAAAGAACGGAAATATTGCTATCCGCTGCTTGCGTTTTGCGCGTTGTCGCTGCTGATGGCTAGTTGCAGCCGGCAAAATTCCCCAGCGCGTTTCCGCATAACGATGCCGAAATCGTTGCGGTCGACGGCGGCCGATGGGCGCATGCTGCTGGTCATATCTAAAGACGGAAGCAAGGAGCCGCGCAAGCAGGTGAGCGACAACGTACTCACCACCCAGCAGTTGTTTGGCACAAACGTGGATGGCCTACAGCCCGACGCTTCAGTCGTCGTGGATGCAAGCGCCCTCGGCTATCCCCTGAACAGCTTGGGCGACGTGCCGGAGGGCGACTACTACGTTCAAGCGGTGCTCAATATGTATGAAACTGTCCATCGCGCCGATGGTAAGGTGCTCAAGCTGCCCATGGATCACTGGGAAGGACAGCAGTGGAATATCAAGCCCGGGAACCTCTACAGTACCGTGCGCAAAATTCACGTCGCCTCAGGGAAAACTATCGACATTTCTCTCGACAAGGTTATCCCCGAGCTGCCCTATCCCAAGGACACGCCGTATCTGAAATACGTTCGCATCCAAAGCAAACTGCTTACCGCCTTTTGGGGCAGGCCTGTCGAGTTGGGCGTCTTTGTGCTGCTCCCACCGGGGTGGGATACGCATCCCAACGCCCACTATCCGCTGGTCATCACTCCAGCGCACTTCCCCACTACCCTTGCCGGCTATCGCGAAACCCCGCCGACTCCCGACCTCAAAGGGGTGGAGCGTGCCATGGCCGAGTTTGGCTACAAGTTCTACCAGGACTGGAACAGCGACAAACTTCCCCACATGTTGATCATGACGATCCAGCATGCGACGCCGTATTACGATGACTCCTACGGAGTGAACTCCCCGAATAACGGTCCTTACGGCGATGCCATCACCCAGGAACTGATTCCCGAGATCGAAAAACGATTTCGCGGCATAGGGCAGCCGTGGTCACGTGTGCTCACCGGATGCAGCACGGGCGGATGGGAAGCGCTCGGCATGCAGGTGAAGTATCCTGATTTCTACAACGGCGAATGGACCGGCGCCCCGAGTCCCATCGACTTTCGCGCGTGGCGGCTGGTCAACATCTACGCCAATAAGAATGCCTATTACTACAACGCACCCTGGGCGCAGGTGCCCATCCCCGCGATTGGCAATCGTGAACCCGCCACAGTGGCTCCAGCCGACCGGATGGACGACGATCGCGTAGCGACGACGATGGAACAGGATGACCGCATCGAACTCGTGGTCGGCGATCACGGCCGTGGCGCAGGGCTCTGGGACGGAATGCAGGCAGTCTTTGGGCCGGTGGGAGCGGATGGCTACCCTGGCATGATCTGGGATAAGAAGACTGGTGAGATCAATCCTGAAGTTGCTACTTACTGGCGTGATCATTCCGATCTGGATTACATCATGCGCCGAGACTGGTCGACACTCGGGCCAAAGCTGGTGGGTAAGATCCATCTGGCCGTGGGCACCAGCGATCAGTTTTACCTGGCAAACGCGGTGCGGTATACCGCGGCCTTCCTGGAAAGCACGAAAGATCCCTATTACGACGGCACTGTGGAATACGGCACGCGGCAGATCCACTGCTACTGGGGCGGCGACCCTGCGTTGCCTGGGACGACCCTTCGTGGTCAAGTGTATCAACGGCAAATGCCGTTGATGCAACAGCGCATGCTCAAGACGGCACCGCCCGGCGCCGATACCAGAAGCTGGCGATACTAACTGTTCGAGCAGTTCTCCGATTTCCGTGGCGTTTCGAGAGTCGCTCTGAGTGGCATTTTCATTAAGAAAATGCCACCCATCTTCTGTGGTTTCCGCTACGTGATGACCAGGCATCCACGCGTCAATATAGATGCGGTCCTCTCATGACTCCGCACAATCATGCGCGATGTTATTTCCAGGACACAGACAAAGTAAGAGGAGTAGGGGACGATGGCGCGGACTGGCGCCGCCTTATCCGAAATTTTGACTGGAATGAACGGTGGAGATCGGAGAATGGAGTATCCATCTCGTACAGCTTTTGTATACAAACTTATATTTGTAAGGTTTCTGCCATAAAAATTTTTGTGGTATTACTTTTTAAGTAATTGAATTTAATTATCTTAAATCCAACTAAAATAATTATAGAAAACTCATTGACAAATTTTAATGTTATTCATATAAATAGACATCTTTATCAGATATTCCCCTGTTTTTAACTTCAGGTTTTAGTCAGCCCCGTTCTCAACATCTGTAAGCCGGGGGCACAGGCAAACTACATTTTGGAGGCGAAATGACCGTCCCGTGTCGATGCAGAAGTGTCTTTATCGCTTTGATCTACGTTGTGATGTTTGGCTCCGTAATGGCTCGCTCGCAATCTGGGCAGGCGAATATCCAGGGCGTTGTTGCCGATAGCGCAGGCGCGGTTGTGGTGGGCGCGAATGTTGTGCTAGCCAATAGTGATAGTGGCGATAAGCGCTCTGTGGTCACGGGTTCAGATGGGCAATACACGTTTCCAACGGTGCCTCCGGGCAGATACTCCATCACGGTAAGGGCTGCTGGTTTTTCCGCAAAGACGATCGGCGGGCTCGTGCTCGAGCTGGACAATCACCTCACAGAGAACGTTGCCTTGCTGCCGGGCAGCGAGACGACGACAGTTGCGGTGACGGCCACAGTGCCGGCAGTAGACACGACGTCTTATGACGTTGGCGGCGTCATTGCGCAGGCGCAGATTGACACTCTTCCTATTGGAAACCGCCAGTACCTGAACCTTGCGGCCTTGATTCCGGGCACAACGCAGGGCGCCAATCGAACGTTTTACAACAATGTTCAGTCGGGCAGCGGTTTGTATTTCTATGCGTCGGGCTTTTACCTGGACGGCGTTACCAACCAGCAGACAGAAGAGGGTGACCCTCGGCAAAACATTCCTATGGGCGCCGTAGCTGAGTTCAAGACCTATACCTCGTCCTATCCCGTGGAGTTGGGCTGGGCGATGGGCGGGTTTACAACCGTGGTAACCAAGAGCGGCACAAATAAGATTCACGGCGAAGCATTTGAGTACTATCGCAACACTGCGATGACCGCCCTTAACCAGTTCCAGCAGGCTGCTGCGGAAGCGGAAGGCACTGGGAATCCGCCATACAAGCGCAATCAGTGGGGCGGCGATATAGGCGGCCCGATCCTGAAAGACAAAATGCACTACTACGGCGCGTATGAGGGGACGGAGTCGACAAGCTCGTACACGATGTTTGTGGCGGGTGCGGCCGCGGCCGACTATTCGGCGCCCGGTCTGCTGGGAACTTTTTCGGCTCCGGGGCATGACCGCATGATGACTGCGCGCTGGGACTACGACCTGTCCGCGAATCAGCAGGTCTTTGCGCGCTATGCGCAGGAATGGAACCTGGCGACGAGAAATGGATGCGGCCCCACCACGACGATTGGATGTTATGACGGCCAGATTCCGCGCTACGCCATTGTGGGTGGACATACCTGGGTGATAAATCCGCATATTCTCAATGAAGCCCGCTTCCAGTACGCCTTCATCTCCTACGAGCTTGGGCCGTGGGGAACGCCCGTGCCGACCAAGCCGTCGGACCTGACCAACCCCACATATACGACCAACGTGGGCGTCGGCTACTCATTCCCGAGCTTTGGTTATGGCCACACATACGCAGCGGTGGGCGTTGAGACGCGCTGGGAGCTGAACGACACACTGACCATTGAACGTGGATCGCATCAGCTCAAGATGGGCGGCGATGTGAGCTATGTTCCTTACACAGACGCCTCGGCAAGCACCCTGAACGGAGAATGGGTCTTCAGCCAGGATGAGCCCTTCGACCCTGCTCATCCTGAAAACCTGACGAATCCCCACGAGTTCATACAGAATGCCGTGCCGCTCCTGTACTACCTGCCCTCGACACAACAAGCGTACTTTTTCGGAGATAGCTGGAAGGCATTGAAGAACCTCACTTTGAATGCCGGACTTCGCTGGGAGCGGCAGACTGGCTCGGCTTTTCTGGACACGTACACGCCCAATCCGGACAAACCAACAATTCCGTATGAGGGCGACCCGCATAAGCGCGGGGACAAGCGTAACTTCGGTCCGCGCCTCGGCTTCAGCTACGACCCATTCAACAAGAGCAAAGATGTCATCCGTGGCGGTTTCGGCATCTACTACAATTTCATCGAGACGGAGTTGAGCGAGGCGGAAAAGCTGAACTTTGCCGCCTGCAGCATCACTCTTGTGAATGGCTCGCCAACAGGCTATACGCTGCCCTATCCCAATCCGTACAACGGGCAGAGCGTAACTTCTTTCTGTTCTACCGCGCCCCCGTCCGTTACCATCCTGTCACCCAATCTGCGAAATGCCTATCAGTACCAGTTCTCTCTGGGCTATACCCGGCAGATCAACACGGATCTCTCCATCTCCGCCGATGGCATCTTCGCACGTGGTCTGCGCGACTACAAGGTGTACGACCTGAACTATCCGCAGCTCGATGGAGTTCCCAGCATCAGCGGGACGCGTCCATACTCCAGCTTCACGCAGATCAGCCAACATGCCTCGACGGGCGCGAGCGAATACAAGGCACTCTATCTGAAGCTCGAAAAACGCATGAGCCGCCGGTACATGTATACGCTCTCCTATGCGCTAAGCTCAGGGTTGGATAACAATCCCCACTCCGCGCCGGTCAGCTATAACAATCCTCAATGGGATTGGGGTCCGGCGTCCATCGATCAGCGCCATGCGGTGGTTGCCAGCGCGTCGGCACTGCTGCCATGGAAGATATTGGTTGGCGGTATCTTCAGCTTCCGCAGCTCCGTTCCCTACAACGTAACGACGACGACTGCGACCTGCGCTGCACCGAACGCTGCGCTCGACCAGGTTCTTCCCACCGCCTGCAACGGAGTAGTCAATGGTGGGGTTCTGCCGAAGACCGCGTTGAATGCCGATGGTACTGCGCAATATGTTCCTGGAACTACGAGGAACCAGGGTGCTCGTGGCATCAACTTTACAGCGATCAACACCTACCGATCGCAAATTACCGGAACCAGTGCGTCCGGCATAGCGCCGGTAGGCCCGGTGACTTCAACCAACTACATGAACTTCGACCTGCGCATCTCGAAGTCCGTCTTCCATCACGATGCGATGGATTTGAGTGTGATCGGGCAGGCATTCAATTTGTTCGGGCGCGAAAATTACAACGCACTCACAACTTCGCCCACCTCGACATCCTTTGGCGTACCGACCTCGGCCAGCACGTTACAGCCTCCCACAGATGTTCAGATTGGCGAACTTGCCGTTAAATTCACCTTCTAACAGGAACATCTCTGAAGCGCCGGTCCTGGTTTCTGCCGAGGGCCTGCGCTTCGCGCAAACAGAGGAATTTTGCATGAAAACGATCAGTGGAATGGTTGCAATTTGTCTGGCAGGCTTTGCGGGGCTGGCAGCGCAGAGCCTTTCTGCACAAAACAGCGACCCGGCCAAAGTCTCCGCTTATCTGGCGACGCTTCCAAACGTGGCTGTGCCGGTATTCGACGAGACAAAACAGGAGGCGCTGGCGGCTCTGGCAATCTCATGCTCCGACCGCCCGCAAGAGGCTCCGCTCAACCGGAACAACTATCTCTGGGTGTATCAGAAATCCCCCGAGATTCTGGAGCGTTATGATCGCAACCGCGCGTTTTTCGGCTGCACAAACTGGCACGATGCTGCTGCTTCGACGTGGATGATGATGTCGATTCTCGGGCAGAATCCGAAGATCCGCCTCGCCTCGGACATCAAGGATATTGCCACAACGCATTTCCGCAAGGCGAATATAGATGGCGAGTTCGATTTCTTTAATGGAGAGCGACCCGAGCCGGGCATGAACAACTTTGAGCGGCCTTATGGATATGCCTGGTTGTTGAAGCTGTACGGCGAGGCCAAAGGCGGACTCTTGCCGGATGACAGGAAGATGGCGGTAGCGTTGGCTCCGCTGGCCAAGTGGATGTCTGAGAGGCTTGTGTTTTATTTCTATGACCTGAAATTTCCCTACCGGTCCGGGGTGGAATCGAATACCGCATGGACGATGAGCCTGGTGCTGGACGGGGCGAATCTTTCAGAAAACACCACGCTGCAAGCGGCGGTGCATAACAATGCCATTCGCCTCTTCGGCAAAGATAAGAACTGCGCGACAAACTTCGAGCCGCAGAATTCCGACCTCATCTCTTCTTGTCTTACCGAGGCAGCGCTGATGGGCCGGGTTCTTCCGCAGGACGAGTATCTGAAATGGCTGGACGCGTATCTGCCTCCGGTTTACTCGGATGCGTTTCAGGGATATGTGAAGCCGATCGACATCAGCCACACAAACACAACGGGAGCTGATGCGCAGATTCAAGAGCTTGCGCGGGCGCGGCTGATTGCATTGCAGTTTCAGCGCGCGGCCGGCATGATGACAATTTCCTATGCGCTGCCGAAGGACGATCCGCGGATTGCCGTGCTGCGCCGCCTGGCCACGATGAATGCAACATGGGGTTACGAAAAACTCGGGCTTAGCGGCTATGAAGGGCAGCATTTCCTGGTAACGTATGCGCTTCTGTATGAGAACGCAGCTAAGGGGCCGGCGCCCCTGGCTCCGCCGGAAAAGCCAAAAGGAAAAGACGGAGCTGCATCCGATACGAACAGCGAATAGCATTCTTGTGCGTATGGACGAACATGAGCCGCGGCGGATTCCGCCAGGCCGCGGAAGCCACCGAAGACGAGAACAGAAAAGGATGAAATTATGCGCGTTGTAGGCAAAATGCTGGTGCTGTGCGCGGTTTGTGCGGCCACGCTGGCAGCGGCGCAAGCAACCGACTCGGCAAAGATTGCCGACTATCTCAAGTCGCTGCCCACCGTGAAGCCGCCCGAGTATAACGAGGCAACTCGCCTTGCGCTCGCAGCCAATCCACTCGGATGCGAGGACCATCCGCACGCCTCTATGCGATCTTCAACGGAATACCTGTGGAAACGCCAGGACAAGCCGCAGCTCGCGGAAGATTACGAGCATCATCGCGCATTCTATGGATGCCTGGACTGGCACTCAGGCGTGAACTCGATGTGGATGATGGTTGCCCTGATCAAGAAGGACCCCTCAATCGCCGTTGCACCTGGAATCAAGAACGTGCTGGAGAACCACATACAGAAGTCCAACATCGATGGCGAAATGGACTTCTTCACACACCTACACGGAGTCGGCGCGGATTTCGAGAAGCCCTACGGATACGCCTGGCTGCTGAAGTTGTATGGCGAGATCAAGAGCTGGGACGATCCGGAGGCAAAGCGCGCGGCGGGAGCGCTTGAGCCAATGGCGACATGGTTTGCAAAAGCCTTCGGGGAGTATCTGAAGAGCCTGAACTATCCGGTGCGCGTGGGGCTGCATCCGAATACAGCCCTCGACATGGGGTTTGTGCTGGACTATACCGCCAATACGCGCGATACGGTGCTGGAATCAACCATTCGCGATACAGCGAAACGGCTCTTCGGCAATGACAAACACTGTGCTACTGCATCGGAGCCAGTTTTCGCAGACTTCGCATCGCCGTGCCTAGCTGAAGCGGCGCTGATGGGGCGCGTGCTGAGCTCAGAGGCGTATGCCAAGTGGCTCGATGACTTTCTGCCGCCGGTGTACTCGGAGGAGTTTGCATTATATGGAAAGGACATTGATGCCGTGCATGGCAACAACCGCGATACGACGGGCACGGATGAAGAGGGGCTTCCCAACGCTCACCTGATTGGCCTGAACTTTCAGCGGGCGACCGACCTGGAGTGGATCGCAAAGGGCCTGCCGGCAAGCGATCCGCGCGTTGCGGCTTACCGGAGGCTGGCGGAGATCAATGCAAAACAAGGCTATGACAAGATTGGCCAGGCGGGATATCTGGGAACGCATTGGCTGGCAACATATGCGCTGATGTACGAAAACCTGCTGGAAGAAGGTCCGGCGAAAAAGTAGAACGGAGCAGGCGCGGCGGTTTTTCGCCATGCCAAATCAGGAAGGAGCGGAAGCGGGTACAACTTCAGGAACGCAATTCAGGGCGGATGCTTGACACTCAGCTTGTCCGGGAGCTATACAAGAGAGTTCATACTGTATATCTCTCGTATACAAAGAGGACAAATGACTGAATCTTCAAGAATTTACCAGGAATTGAAGCTTGACATTGTAACCTGTGCTCTCGCTCCGGGCCTGTCCATCTCCGAACAGGAAATGTGTGACCGATACAAGGCCAGCCGGACGCCGGTGCGTGAAGCGTGCCGCAAGCTGTGCAGTGAGTCCCTGATGCAGATGATTCCATTTCGCGGCTACAGTATTCCGCCCCTCACCATCGAGGAATATCGCAATCTGAATGAGCTGCAGGAGATTGTCGAGCCGGCGGTCGCCGCACTGGCTGCGGAGCGGGCTTCCGAGGCGCAGATCAAGGAGATCGAGTCCTGGGCCAGCTATGAATACCACGCTGGGCAGAAGAACAGCTATTACACGTTTCTTGAGTGGAACAGGAACTTTCATATCTGCATTGCAGCGGCGAGCAGGAATCTTGCATTTCTTGACGTAGTGCGGAATGTGCAGACACGGCTGATGCGCTATTACTACCTGGTAATTGCGATGGATAGCTACAGCCAGGAACTGATCGCAGAGCACCAGGCTCTGGTGCGGGCCATCAAGACGGGCAATCCCGAACTGGCGCGCGCCAGGGCGAAGGACCACCTGGCGAATACGAACCGGCGTAGCGCTAATGTCGATCTAAGGTCCGCGAACTCGACCAGCGGCAGCCTGCTTGGAGATGAAGAAATAGGATGGCTGCTTAAAACGCCTTCCCACACGCCACGCGTAAAAAAGAGGCCGTATACGGCCCGGCGGCGCAAATTGCTGCCTCGGAAGTAAGGAGAGCCGGATGAATGGATTGGAACAGAGAGAAAAGGCGGTCGCCACCTGATCATGATGCGCGTTGCCATCGACACTGGAGGTACGTTTACAGATTGCGTTTACTTGAAGGACGGAAAGCTGGTCGTTCTCAAGGTATTTTCTACGCCTTACGATCCTGGGGAAGCGGTGCTTCAGGGGCTGCGGCAGATTGCGGCCGGCTCAGAAGTTATAGTGCGCCACGGCACGACAGTGGGAACCAACGCGATGCTGGAGCGCAAGGGCGCTCGCGTGGCGTTTGTGACCACCGCGGGGTTTGAAGACACAATCGCCATTGGCCGGCAGGCGCGGCCCAAGCTCTATGACTGGTTTCAACCGGCGCCTCAATGCCTGATTCCAGAAGAACTGCGGTTTGGAATCGCGGAGCGGACAAGCGCGGAGGGCGAGCGGATTCGCGACGTTGATCCCGAGGAACTGAAGCTCCTGGCTGCAAAGATTCAGGACGCTGGCGTGGATGCGGTTGCTCTATCGCTGCTGTTCTCGTTCGCAAATCCCCATAACGAGATCCTTGTGGCTGCGGCTCTTGAGGAACTTGGATTGCCTCTCTCGGTTTCGCACCGGATTCTGCCGGAGTTCCGCGAGTATGAGCGGGCATCGACGGTGGTGGCGAACGCGTATCTGGCGCCGAAGGTGGGCGCCTATCTGATCCACCTGGAGGCAAGCCTGCAACGCGGATACGAAAAGGCGCGCCTGGAGGTGATGCAATCTTCAGGAGGCATTATTTCGGCGCGGCTGGCAGCGGCCAATCCTGTGCGGACGGTGCTTTCCGGCCCGGCAGGCGGCGTGGTTGGCGCTCACAAACTGGCGTCGATGGCGGGCTTCGGCCAGATCATCGGATTCGACATGGGGGGTACGTCGACCGATGTGTGCCTGGTGGATGAGACAGCGGGAGGCCTGCACATCAGCAACGAGTCGGTGGTGTCGGATATTCCAATCGGCGTTCCTATGCTGGACATTCATACCGCGGGCGCCGGCGGTGGTTCAATTGCGCGGTTCGATGCGGGCGGAATGCTGCGCGTAGGGCCTGAGTCGGCCGGATCGACGCCGGGACCGATCTGTTTCGGCAAAGGCGAGCTGCCAACGGTGACGGACGCGAACCTGGTGCTGGGAAGGCTCGATACGGAAACCTTTCTCGGCGGCGCGGTCAAGTTGGATCTAGAGCGGACGCGGCACTGGATGGAGAAAGCGAAGGGGCCGATTGCCACGGTCGAGGATTTCGCAGCGGGCATTTTGCAGGTGATTGAAACCTCCATGGCGAAGGCCATCCGCGTGATTTCAGTCGAGAAGGGATACGATCCGCGCGACTTTACGCTGGTGGCCTTTGGCGGCGGGGGGCCTGTTCACGCGTGCCAACTGGCTGCGGCGCTGCGGGTACCGCGCGTGCTGGTGCCGGCGCTGCCGGGCGCGCTCTCGGCAGTGGGCATCCTGCTGGCCGACACTATGCGCGAATATTCGCGCACGGTGATGCTTCCGGTTGGCGCGCCGCTCGATGGCATCTTCGAAGAGATGGAAGCGCAGGGAACCGCCGACTTCAAGGAGGAGGATCTCGAAGGTATTCATTTTCGCTCCGTTGACCTGCGCTACAAAGGGCAGGGGTATGAGCTGAATGTGCCGTTTGGGCCGGGTATGGCCGCCGAGTTTCATGCGCTTCATCAGCGGCGGTACGGGTTTGCGAATGAACTGCGCCCGCTGGAAGTGGTGAATGTACGCGTGCGGACGGTCTCATCTGCTGAACCCTTCGAGCAGTCAATGGAGCCTTTGCATAGTGGAGATGGCGAACAGGCTGTGATTGGATCGAGGCAGGTTTACTTCGATGGCGCGTTCGTGAAGACCAGTATTTATGAACGCGGCCTGCTGCGGCCCGGAGATACCTTTGCCGGGCCGGCCATTGTTTCCGAGTACAGCTCGGCCACGATACTGCCGCCGGGGAATGTGCTGCGCGTGGATGGATTGCACAACCTCGTAATCGAGGTGCATTGATGGAGACATTGGCGGGGACGGTGAGCGAGACCAGCAATCCTATCGAACTGGCGATCTTCCAGAGCAGCATTCACTCCATTGCTGAAGAGATGGGAGCGGCGTTGCGGCGCACTTCGATTTCTCCGAACATCAAAGAGCGGCGCGATTACTCGTGCGCATTATTCGACTCGAAGCAGCGGGTGATTGCGATGGGCGATCATATGCCCGTCCATCTCGGCGCCATGCCGATGTCGGTGAAAGCCGTGGTAAGCAACCTGCAGATGGAGGATGGCGATATTGCTATCCTGAACGACCCTTATGCGGGAGGAACGCACCTGCCGGATATAACGCTGGTGCTGCCGATTTTTATCGGAGATGGCCGGGAGCCGACCTTTTATGCGGCATCGCGCGCGCACCACGCCGATGTTGGCGGAATGTACGCAGGATCGATGGGGCCCGCGCAGGAGATTTATCAGGAAGGCGTTCGCATTCCTCCTATTCTGCTGGTGCGCAAGGGCAGGATGGAGCATGGTGTGCTGGCCTTGCTGCTGGCCAATGTGCGCACGCCGGAGGAGCGCGAGGGAGACCTTGCAGCGCAAGTGGGTGCATGCAGAGTAGGAGAGCGGCGGATTAAGGAAGTTGTCGCGAAGTACGGCCTGGAAAAGATCAACGATCTCACCAATGAACTGATTGCCTATTCCGAGCGGCTCATGCGCCTCGAGCTGCGGAAGATGCCGGCCGGAACATTCCAGGCAGAGGACTATCTCGACGGCGATGGAGTAACGGACGAGCCGATCAAGATTGCCGTGGCAATTACATTTGACCCGGCGGAAGGCTCGGCGGTCATTGATTTTGCCGGATCGGCGCCTATGGCGCGTGGCAGCGTCAACGCGGTATTGCCAATCACCTATTCCGCCTGCTTTTATATGCTGCGGTGCCTGCTGGGAGATGAAGCGCCTGCCACGGCTGGTCTCATGAACCCGGTGACTATGCTTGCTCCGCCGGGCACGATTGTGAACGCCAAATTGCCTGCGCCGGTTGCCGGTGGAAATGTTGAAACAAGCCAGCGCATTACTGATACGCTCTTGCGGGCGCTGGCCAAGGCCGCGCCGGAACGAGTGCCGGCAGCCAGCTACGGCACCATGAGCAATTTGACCATTGGCGGGTACGACCCTCGCACGGACGCTCCGTTTACTTATTACGAAACCACTGCCGGCGGAATGGGCGCGAGGCTGGGCATGAATGGCATCGATGGGATTCACTGCCATATGACGAACTCACTGAACACGCCTATTGAAGCGCTGGAGTATGCGTACCCCTTCCGCGTGCGCTCGTATGGTTATCGCAAGGGCTCGGGCGGCAAAGGTGAGTTTCGCGGTGGAGATGGGCTGGTGCGCGAGATCGAGCTGCTCGCCCCGGCACAGGTGACGCTGCTCTGCGACCGGCACAACTTTGCTCCTTATGGCCTGGCCGGGGGAGAGGACGGCGCGAAGAGCAAAGTTTTGCTTATCAAGTCCAAGGAGCAAGCGGCGGAGCTGGCCGCCAAATGCACGCTCTATGCCGAGGCGAACAATGTCATCCATGTGGAGACACCTGGCGGCGGCGGATGGGGCAAACCATTGCCTTTGGCTTCGCCTGCTGTGCCTGGTGTCGATGGCGTGAAGGAGTAAGGGATGCGGGTGGAGACCGAAGCAACGAGCCCGCAGCGCGGCAACTGGCTCACACATCTGGATGCGAAAGAGCGGACGACGCTCGTTGCCACATTTGCCGGGTGGATGCTGGATGGCATGGACGTGATGGTCTACAGCTTTGTGCTGCCGGCGCTCGTGGCGCTGTGGCATATCAGCAGAGGACAAGCGGGGATGCTGGGGACTTCCGCTCTGCTGCTCTCCGCGGCTGGTGGGTGGCTGGCTGGGCTGGCGGCTGACCGATGGGGACGCGTGCGCGTGCTGCAGTGGACGATTGTGTGGTTTGCAGTTTTTACGTTTCTCAGCGGATTTACAAATAGTTTTGGACAGTTGTTTGTCGTGCGCGGATTGCAGGGATTGGGTTTTGGCGGCGAATGGGCCGTGGGATCGGTGCTGATCGGCGAAAGGATTCGCGCGCAGTATCGCGGACGCGCCGTAGGCACCACGCAAAGCGGATGGGCCATCGGCTGGGGCATTGCCGCCTTGTGTTACACCATCTTCTTCAAGGTCCTGCCAATGGGCTTTGCCTGGCGCGCCATGTTCTGGATCGGGTTGCTGCCATCGCTGCTGGCCATATGGGTGCGCGGACACATCGATGAGCCGGAGGTCTTTGAGAGCAGCAGAAAATTGCGCTCACAAAGATCTTCCGTGCATTTTCTGCGGATATTTTCTCCGGCAATGCTGCGCACAACACTGCTCGCTTCCCTCGTAGCGCTGGGAGCGCAAGGTGGCTATTACGCAGTGAACACCTTCCTGCCGCTTTATCTGAATGCGCGCGGCCTTTCCGTGATTACGACCGGCGGCTACTTGATGGTCGTGATCGCGGGATCGTTTGCCGGTTACCTGACCGGTGCGCACCTGACTGACTGGATTGGTCGGAAGTGGTCGCTGGTTCTGTTTGCGGCTGGGTCCTTCGCTGCGATTGTCATTTATACGATAGTGCCATTGAGCGATTCCGCGACACTGGTGCTGGGTTTCCCGCTCGGGTTCTTTCCATCGGGCTCTTTCAGTCCGATGGGAAGTTTTTTTACCGAGTTATTTCCTACCTCGCTGCGAGGGTCAGGACAGGGGTTTGCCTATAACCTGGGACGCGGCGTAGGCGCCTTGTTTCCCGCTCTCGTCGGATACTTCAGTGCGCACATGCCGCTCGGGAAGGCAATCGCCATATTTTCCCTTACCGCCTATCTGCTGATGGTGTTCAGTGTGTTGTTGCTGCCGGAGACGCAAGGATGGGAGTTGGCTGAGGTGGATGAAAATCCATGAGAGCAAGGTCTGTATTCGTGCATCCACTTGGTCGCCAACTGCAAGAACTGAATCAGTAGCTATTGGACTGCACCCCTGGAGGATTCCGCGTTTCTGTGTTTGCCGGGCTTGAGGGGCTTCTTGGGCCGTTTTTCTGCCACTCCCCGTCTTGTCTGCCTTTCGGATTTCAACCCATAATCAACCCATCTGCACAACTCCTCATGCCTGTTGTGAGCTTCTCATGCCTATTCTTGGCAACCAACCATGCCTTCTAACTCTTTTAGGTTTCTTAATTTAAGAACTCATAATCCGAAGGTCGCAGGTTCAAGTTTGGTCCCAAGCAGCACTCGAGTTGATAACTCTGTCTTGTATTTAACAGCCGGATAGCCATGCTCCATTATTTATTGCGGCAATTTTATCATAACTATGGCTAGTAGCTCCTGGGTTCGCCGGTCGCTTTGGTCCAATAGGAGCGACTAGGGCAGGTATGGAATCGCAATAGTGCAAAGCCTCTGCCTGCGTTCAGCTGGACTACGTCATTGCCGAGGAGAGACGGCAAGTTCGAAATGTTTTCCTCGGCCCTGCGTGTGGCATCAGCCACCCAACCTGGCATCGGAGGATCCGTCCGCTAATACCAGGTACAGCTTGATCCGAACAAGCTGCTCGTCTACGGGATACCGCTTTCCACGGTGATCGATCGCGTGAAGGCCAGCACCAATGAGGTCGGCGGAAGAGTGCTGGATTTGAGCGGCGCCGAGTACATGATCCGCGGTCTGGGCTTATCTGCGCTCTCTCGATGACATGGCAACCGTATCTGTCGGGAGCAAGAACGGGACACCTGTCCTGTTGCGGGATCTGGGAACAGTGAGTTTTGGACCTGACATCGGCGAAGGCGTGGCCGAGTGGAATGGCGAAGGAGAAACAGTTGGAGGCATCATCGTGATGCGTCAAGGCATGAACGCCTTAAACGTCATCAATGGAATCAAGCAGAGCTCCGGGAGATCGCTCCTTCTTTGCCACTTGGTGTACGGATCATGCCGGGATACGACCGCTCCAGCCTGATTGAAGCATCCATCAAAACGCTTCAACGGGATTTGCTCGAAGATGCGGCGATCGTGAGCGTGGTTCTCATCCTCTTTCTCTTCCACCTCCGGTCTGCGCTGATCGCTATCCTTGCTCTGCCCATTGCAGTACTCGTGTCTTTCATTCCGATTTACTGGCTCGGCGTCACGTCAAACATCATATCTCTGGGAGGCATTGCACTGGCCACCGGTGTGCTTGTTGGCGCGTTCATTGTGATGGTGGAGAACGGATACCGTCACTTGTCGGAGCGCCAAGAGCAAAGCTCCGAACCAGTGTCCGAAGGGGAGAGAAGAACGATCCTCATCAACGCAGTGAAGCAGGTTGGCCTCGCGCTCTTTCTTCGCTGCTGATTATTGTTGTCTCCGTTCTTCCAGTTTTCCTGCTAGAGGCTCAGGAAGGACGTATGTTCCGCCCGCTTGCCTGGACAAAAACGCTGGCTGTCGGCTCATCGTCCATCCTTGCCATCACGCTCGTCCCGGTGCCGATGGTCCTGCTCATCCGGGGCAAGCTACGGCCGGAAAGCGCCAATCCCATTTCCCGCATTACTCAGGCAATCTACCTTCCTATCCTGCGCTGGTGTTTGCGCCATCGCTGGATCACGATTGTCGTGAACCTGATTTTGGAGTGCGGAGTAATTCAATCCCTCGATTACTAAAGGGAATTAGACCTCCGTGCTTTGTCATTTTGTCAGATGCATGCAATCGTATGGCTACTTGCGGGGCCTGGGGAGTCCCTTTGAGATGAGATTAATCCAAGTAATACATACTTTTGCCTTGTTTCTTGGGATCGTGTTCGTCAATCAAGGGGAGCAAGCTCTCTCAGCTCAGGCGACCACTTCTCCGAACATAATCGAGCAAATCAGCGCCAAGTTTTCCGGAGGACAGCCTGTGCAGCAGGTTGAGATATCCGGCAATGCGTCGTGGCACGTGGGAAATCTGGAGGATACAGGCACGGTCAATATGGCGGCCTCGGCGAACGGCTCTTCTCAGATGCAACTTCTGCTTTCGAGCAGCGGCGCAAAGACTGAATCTCAGACAGGCACAGGATCGAATACGGAATGCAGTTGGGCCGGCACAGATGGAACGTTTCATGCGACGAGCGCGGATAGTTGCTTGAAGCCTCTTTTGTGGTTTCTGCCTGCATTTTCTTTACAATCCTCTTTCATGCCGAACTCTTTGAGAGTTTCCGATTTAGGCTTTGACAATCCCGACGGCACAGGCAGCTATCGTCATCTGCAGAGCAACCTGTCTCTGAGTGGCCTTCCCAAATCGCTGGGAACTAAGATTAGGTCCGACAGCAATACCGACCTCTGGCTTGATCCGTCCTCCTTTCTTCCTGTCGGTCTGTCGTATTCGGTTCACCCCGATAACGGCTCCGCTACGCAGGTAGCCATTGATATCCGGTACTCGAACTACCGCGAGGTGAGTGGAGTGAAAATCCCCTTTCGCATCCAGCGGTATGTAAACGGGACACTCCAGCTCGATATCGAGGTGAACGCTGTACAGGTTGACTGACTTCAAACCATTCAAGGATGAGCCTATGCGCGCAATGCAATCGAAGCTCACGGTTCTGCTTTCTGTCCTGGTTCTCACTTTCATCTCCGCCTATGGCCAGGTTGCCACCGGGACGTATGCGAGTGGCACCTTCGATGCAAAGGGTATGGACACGATCAACGTCGGGAACCTGAATGTTCACCTCAGCATTCCGGTTCTGAACAAAGCCGGCCGCGGACTTCCCTTTTATTACAACCTGGGCTATGACAGCTCGATCTGGACGCCGGTCAGTGTCAACGGATCCCTGGTGTGGCAGCCTGCGCAGGAGTTTGGATGGCAGGGAGATACGGAGATCGTGTCAGGCTATCTAGGCTATACACAGTGGCAGAACACAACCGGCGATTGTTCAGGAGGTCAAGCGCGTCCTCCAGAACTGATCGTTGGAGGAGGTATTTATCACGACCGATATGGTGTCGCTCACTTGTTTGGAGGAGAGTACACAGAGAATCTCTGCACGGGCGCGACGACGAATACCATCCCGGTCAGCGCGCGGGATGGCTCGGGCTATAAATTGCCGGATGACGGTACCGGCCATGGAGTTCCCGGCGGTCCGATCACGGATCGTTTTGGCCATACCTTCGCTGTGCCGGTAAATCTTCCCAATGGTTCTTCGACGGTAACAGATACAAATGGGAACCAGATTACGACGGATGGCAACGGCCACTTCACGGATACGACGGGGCAGGTTGTATTGACGGTAGCTGGAAGCGCTCCCAGTGCGCACACGTTCACTTATACCGACACAGGCGGAACTTCCCGGTCCGTTACGGTGAGCTATGTGACGAGGACGGTGCAGACGAATTTCCAGTGCAGTGGTGTGGGTGAGTATGCGGCAACGTCAACGCCTCTTGTGGACAAGATCACTTTTCCGGATGGCACGTATTACCAGTTTGGCTATGAGCTGACACCGGGGTCGTCAACGAATTATACGGGGCGGATCGCGAGCATACGGCTGCCACAGGGAGGAACGATTCACTATACCTATACTGGGGGAAGCAACGGTACCGGGATCGAGTGCGCGGATGGAAGCACGTCAGGGCTGACGCGGGTGCTCGATGCAGACTCCAGTTCGGATCCCTCTTCATGGGCCTATGCGCGCAGTTCTCCGAATGGAGCGGGTACGAGTCATACCGAGGTGGTTGATGGCCTTGGGAATCACCTGGAGTACGACTTCGTCGAGGCGAGCAGCACGACGGTGAATGCTTATTATGAAACCCAGAGCAAGGTGTATCAGGGCGGGGCTAGCGGGACGCCGTTGCTGGCGCGGACGACATGCTACAACGGTACTGGTACAGCGACTCCATGTACGAGTACTACGACGGCGCCCACCGCGGCGTTCACCGAGATCGATACCTATGAGACGCTCAATGGAACCCAGACGCACGGCGCAACAACGAAATACGACGCCTACGGGGATCAGACGGAGGCAGATATCTATGATTTCGCAACGAGCGCGACGAGCCGTGGCTCGCTTTTGAGCAAGCAGCAGTCAACGTATGGATACAGCATTGCGGGGCTTCCGACGGAGGTAGACTCTTACGACGGGAGTGGCAATCAGGTAGGGAAGTCACAGTACGCCTACGATGAGACCACGCCGTCTTCGAGTTCAGGGGTGCCGCAGCATGTTTCGGTGAGCGGAGCACGCGGTAATCTCACGACCGCAAAGAACTATTCCACATCAAGCGCCTATCTCACGTCGACTTACACCTACAAAGATACTGGTTCGGTGCTGACGTACTCTGGGCCTGGAGCGGGCACAACTACCTATGGCTATGACAGTACTTTTGTTTACAACACGGGCACGACACTTCCAACGCCTTCGAGCGGAATTGCTCTTGGTTCCAGTGCAGCCTATGACAGCTCGCACACAGGATTGCCCACCAGCTCGACGGACCTGAACGGGCAGACGACCAATTTCGTGTCTTATGATTCGATGTTGAGGTTGCTCGAGACAGATTATCCGGTTGTCGGGAAGACGACCATGTCCTATACGGCCAACAGCACGACGTCTGAGACGTACCAGAGCAGTACCGTCCATGGGACCTCGGAGGTGATCTATGACGGCTACGGCCGGACGAGCCGGATCCTTGTAGAGAATGGTCAGGGGACCAATCCCTGGTACCAGCAGGACTACTGCTACGACGCGAATGGGAACCTGAAGTATGTTTCTTATCCCTACCAGGGAACCGGTAGCGGTTCTTCCAAGATCTGCTCAGGCGCGAGTACCGGCGCCAGTATGACCTACGATGCTCTAGGAAGGCCGTTGACCGTAACGCGTTCGAATACAGAGTCTCAGTCGTACACGTATTCTGGCCGTGCCACGAAGTTTGTGGATGAAAATGGTGCTACGCGGATTTCGCAAATCGATGGTTTGGGACGACCTACAATCGTGTGCGAAATATCCTCCTCCTCGCTGCAGGGAGGAGGATCTCCGGCTAGTTGCGGAACGGATATCAGTGGCAACGGCTACCTGAGCTCGTATGCCTATTCGGTGTCGAGCGGGGCGACCGTTACGACCGTTACACAGGGAGTGCAGACGCGTAGCTTCAAGGCGGACTGGCTAGGGAGAACAATCTCGGTTACGGAGCCGGAGACTGGTACGGCGAGTTACACCTATGCGATCAACAGCACGGGCTTGCAGGTTGTCCGCACGAAGCCGAGAGCCAACCAGACCAGTGCGTCGACCACGACGAACACTACCACGCAATACGATCTTCTCGGGCGCGTTGTCAGCGTTACGTACAACGATGGAGTGACGCCGACCAAGACCTTCAGCTATGACGCGAGCGCAAGCTGGAGCAATTTTAGCCAGACGAATCTCAAAGGACGCCTTTCGATGGCAGCAGTCGCTACCAATGGGATCGGAGCTGCCAAGACCGCCTATACATACGATGCAATGGGTCGGCCTGCAGGATTGGCTGAGTGTGCTCCTTCGAATTGTGGCAGTAGCTACTATTCCACTGCCTACACATATGACTGGATGGGTGACCTATTGAGCTCTAATGATGGACAGGGGGTCACTGAAAGCTATACATATTCACCCGCTGGTGAAGTGAAATCTATCACTAGTTCAATAAATGATGCTACGCATCCTCCCGATCTCGTCTCAAACGTCCAGAACGGTCCTTTCGGTCCTACCAATTGGCAGTTGGGAAATGGCTTGGTTGGTGTGCAAAGCTACGATACGCTTGGCCGCGTCAGCGGGGGTTGGGTGTGCAACGGCAGTACAGCGGCCTCGTGCTCCGGCGGAACGGAGGTGTACGGCTTTATCTCCGCGTGGAAGGGGGTGCGCTTGACTTCGTCCTCGGATACGGTTCTGGCGCAGACCTCGACGTATGGCTATGACGAATTCAATCGGCTTGCGTCACGCACCGTCACTTCCGGTACGGTTCAGAACTTTTCCTGGACATATGATCGTTATGGTAACCGCTGGACGCAAACTCTGACGGCAGGAAGTGGTTCTGCGCCACAACCAGACTTCAATTTCAATCTGAACAACAATCAACTCTCTGTATCTGGATATAGTTACGATGCAGCGGGCAACCTAATCAGCGATGGAAATCATACCTATACCTATGACGCCGAAGGAAACATCACTGCAGTCGATAACGGAGCCACAGCCAAGTACACATACAACGCGCTCAACCAGCGTGTACGCATAGACAAGTCAGGTTCCCCGAACACCTCGGAAGAGTTCATTTTTAACGCTTCCGGTCAAGCGGCATCGGCCCGTGACGTGGTGAATAACTGGGCTTGGTCGAACTGGATATATTGGGGCGGGCGGCGCGTGGCCTTCAATGGCGACGGCCAGGCGAATTTCGAGCATCAGGACTGGACCGGCACAGAGCGGGCGCGCACGGCGTACAATGCCAGCGTGGAAGGCACGTTTACATCGTTGCCATTCGGCGATGCACAGACAACAGCCAGCGGCTCTGACATTGATCCCTACCACTACGCGATGCTAGATACCGATTCCGAGACTGGCACCAACCACGCCCAATTTCGTCAATACTCCAACTTACAAGGCCGGTGGATGAGCTCTGACCCATATTCGGGCAGCTACGACTTCTCCAACCCGCAAAGCCTCAACCGGTATGCGTATGTGATGAATAACCCACTAAGTGCAGTGGACCCAAGCGGGCTAGATATTAAGATTGGCAATTGCTACTACCAACTTGCATCCACTCAAGTGGGTTCTGGCCCAGTTGTCTTTGAGATGTGGCTCGATTATTGTGCCGGCGGTGGTAGTGGCGGTGACGGTGGAGGTGGCGGAGTCGGTGGAGGTGGCGGTGGAGGTGGCGGAGTCGGTGATAGTGGCAATGGAAATGCCCCAAGTAACGGGCCGACCGTTCCATTCAATCCCTGCAACTACGCAGGCAGCGCGCCTAGCCCAAGTGTGTACGCTCAGAAGGGGCAAGCGGGATCGTCGAACGCATTCACTGACATCTACAACCTGCTTCAATTCCGGCGAGGAGCATCGCTGGACGCGCAGGTCAGGTATGGCGGTGCACCTTCTTATGCCAACTATGCGTTCGGGGTCTACATGGCTGCTGCTGGATACACGCTGAACCAGACTCTTGCCCTGGCAGATATATACGCGCAGTTCAGAAGCAGCTATCCAGTTGGAACTCCGATGGCTGGCCCCAACTACCCGTTCACTCCACAAGCGAATGTGTCGAACATCACGAATGGGTTCAATGCCCAGACAAATGGGACGACGTGCCATGTGGGAGGATAAGCGATGAGCGGAACCAAGGAAAAGCCGATGAGCAGGCGTGTAGGGATTGCCGGTAAATTGCTGTGTTTCATGTCGCTTTGCACCCTCGTCTCAGGGTGCAAAGATGTCGCGACGATCTGGTCAACAGACTCTAGTTCTCCGGACGGGCGGTGGGTGGCTTCTGCTCATACAGATCAGTATGGCGGTCCTGGAACAGCGGGAATCTTGTCCACAGTGACCCTTAGACAGGTCAAAGGCAAGCAGGACAAGATAGAGGTTTTGCAACTCTCTCAGGACGCCACACAAGTAGACCTAAAGCTGAACTGGCTTTCCCCCACACATCTGGAAATCACGTACAGGCAACCTGCATCGGTGGATTTCCAGGCGATAAAGTGCGGTGGAATTGACATCTCTGTCCGCGACCTCTCTAGCGGTACGACGACCGCTGCTCAGTAGGCAGATGAGGAATGATACATGTACGACGTTCTCTGCCTTCTATTGCCCCAAATAAAACGACGTGCAAAACACTTGCGGCGGGCCAAACGCCGAGCAGTAGTTTCTCGACATGGTTAGCTGGAGAAGTGAACGCAAACAATATGTTCTCAGCTTGGGCGCTAGGATATGGGAATACGAGTACCGACTTCGGCCCAAGTTCTCCCGAATCTCAGCAAATGATGGGAGCGTATGGGTTGGCGGCGAACGTAAACTCATTCCTCAACGGTGGCCCATCTTCAGGGTTCCAACAATTCGGATTTAGTGGCCTTTTCAGTTCCGGCACAAATATGACGGCACAGTTCGTGGGTTCATACGGCTGGAGCATGTCTTTGAGCAATGGGAACCTTAACATAACACTTACCAATGCCACAACGCCCTATTCCTTCTTCTACCATGCACCCGGATTGAACCCGAATCCTCCCATACGCTCGAACACTGGATGGAATCCCATGGGGCGAGTCAATCAGATATTCCACATTCAGGTGCCATGCTCATGAAACGTTATTGGCTAGCGTGCTTTTCTCTCCTGTTTTCTATTGCGTGCGGATGCAGTCTACCGGCTAGCACAAACCCTGGTGATTATGTTGGCGAATACGTTTTGACACCAAGCAGTGTCGTGCCAGGCGAGTTTGCCAGCTTCGTGATCTTGAAGGCGGATCATACTGCAGTCGAAATCAGATTTTCAAAAGTGACGGGTGAAATATCGACGGCACAGAAGAGTTGGCAACTGGATCATGGGACCGATGAAGAGGTAGTAATCGATAAGCGTGCCTATCCAATCGAGCGAACCAAGTCCAATATCAAGCTTGTAATCAATGGAGACTTGGGAACGTATTACATGAAAGTGCGATAGATGTGCGATACGTCTATGACGAGGTTCGACGCTAGTGTATTTGGTATTGCCCCAAATAACCCTTGTGCAAACGCCACACTCTCTGCTGCAGGCGTGAGTCCTCAACAACAGATTGCGACAGCTCAGGGATTCATCGCAGCTGGGAAGATCGGCGCGAATGCCACTCCGTATGCCAATCCGATACTGAGCTTTTTCGGTGGAATGTATGGGTACTACGACGCCGTCAAAACAGGCGGGCCAAATGACATCAAAAACCTACCGGGGCATAGCGGTCAAAATCCAATTGACGTCGATGCTGGAAACATCAGCTTCGGTATTACCTGTCCATATGGTGCAGGCTTCTGTCAATTTGCTGCCGGCCTAGCTCAAACCTTGGGCGGCCATCCAAACCCCAATGGCACCCTGGCAACCGGGTTTGATACGCCATCGGACAACGCGGGCATTCGAATTGGACAGGCAATGAGAGCTGCGGGGTGCCACGAATGAAGCGCTCCATCAAAATCTCATTGGTCGGAATGGGGATTGTTGCAATGCTAGTGATCGCTTGTTTGTACGCGTTGTTCCAGGGATATTTCGATCATGGTCAGTTCGAAATCAAGCAATCTCAACGGTCATCTTCGAATGAGGTAGCCATGATCGCGGAGCGCTCGGATCACGAAGCGCTCGGTGGACTTGAGTACTATGTGCTCGTCGGAGATCATTTATTCAATCCCGCCGAGCTTCGACGCGCGTATTACAGTAAGGCCGTCGTCTTCAACGCCGCCAGTGACTGCCTGACGATTCGCTGGGATGGTCCCGATAGGTTGATTATCAGATGCAACGGCTCGACCATCGACAAGAACCACATCAATGCGCAGAGACGGCAAGTCGGCAATGTTTCAATCGGATACGAGAACATCGCTCTCAAGTAGCGCGCCAGCTACCGCCCCAATTACTGCGATAAAGAACTTTATTCACAAGGCATTCTGCACAGCTTTATCTCCTCTAACCGCCACTGCAAATGGTTTGCAAAGCACAATAGGCGCAGGAGCCGGAGCAAATGGGGGCGTAGGATTCATTCTGGGTATCGCAGCGGATGCGGGCGTGCAATTTGTGGCAGATAGGCACGGCAATGCAGGAGTCGCTATTACTCTTGGTGGAAATCCCGGCTATGGAGTATTTGGCGTTGGAGCAACGGCCGGCGCACAAGGATCGATCTCTACGGTTGACACTATCTACGACTTGAGAGGTCCAGCCTGGGACTTCGGCGTTAGTGGAAGCCTTCCAACAGGCGAAGGCATTTCGGCGGATGTAGCAATTTCAGGTCCCGATGCGACTTTGACCGTCACGGGTGGACTTAGTATTGGTGGGAAGGGGACAGCGCTCGCCGGAAACTACACATTTGTTCCCTCTCTCCTCAGTACTAATTGCCGGTAAGGAAGGACAAATGCAAAAACTCTTCTTTGGCATGCTTGCAACGGGCTTCGTTGTTTGTGGTATCGGCATGTATTTCATGACGTACGTTGAGCACCGTCTCAACCGTTCACGGTTTCCGGGCTCTACGAATCGGGCGAGTTCTCCTGTGTGGCCCCTGTATGTGGCGTTCACATGCATACCTCTGGGCATCGTAATCATGTTTGGAGCCATCGTATGGAGGAACCACCTGCCAAAGTGAAGCCCCAAGTAACGCGCCAACTCAGCAGCTCTCGCAACTTGCCTGCAAAGCTGGATATACGGCGGGCGGCGCAGCAGCCGGGGCTTTGGTTGGAGGTGCTGCCGGAGGCGCGGGAGGAACGCTGGTTGCTCCTGGCGTCGGTACAGTCGCAGGTGGTATAGCTGGCGGAGAAGGTGGAGCGACTGCGGGCGCGTGGGCTGGCAGTATAGTCGGCGGTCTAGTTGGCAATGTCGTCGGCAACATCATGTGCTCCAGCAGCACGGGCGGGAGTGGCGGAGGTAAACCAAGCGATTCCGAATGCCAGCAAATTCGTCAACAGGCAACGAATGAATGCGTAAACCAACTATTTGGACCAGGCTCACATGGTCCGGTGAGTCCTAGCACTTTGCGTAGCTGCATTAGGGCGAAAGTTGCCCCGACAGGATGTAATTACTGATGATCGAAAACAAGAACGTTGCCTCAGATGTCAATCAGTCTCTTCAAAGCGTCTATCGTGTGCTTGAAGACTCAATACGGCAGGTTAACGAACACTGCAGCGCAGGCGAAGCAGAGGACTATCGCCAGCGTATCGGAAAAATCTTCTACACCATGATCTTTGATCTTTGGGAGCCGCTGTACAAACAGCATCCTGAACTGAAACCAGAGGACTGGACAGAGTAGCTAACTGTTTTTGCCCCAAATAACGCGAGGAACTGCTCGCCAGGTTCAGTGAGCCCAGGTCAATATGTGCTAGCAAGTGGGCAGGTAGCAGCTTTGACGTCGCAGTTTTTCTCCGGCCTGGGATCGACCAACCAAACATTTGGACCTAATTCGGCCACGTCGCTTGTGATGGCACAGTCTGCTGGGGTTTAGAGTGTATTGAATACCTACTACATGACCGGGCAGACAAGCGGCCTCTATTCGTTCGGGGCTGTGGGATATGCAACATCAGGCGCAAATCCGGTGGCCCAGTTTGTAGGCTCCTTCAGGTGGAGTATTACTCCGGCCAGTGGCGGCATCAATCTTTCGCTTACGAATACCACGAGTTTTAGGTCCCTTTTCCTTGACGTAGGGCCTCAGTGGCAGCGGGGCTCGTTCCCGACTCCAATGGGCAATACGCATCAGACCTACAACATCTTCGCTTCATGCAAGGCGGGATCATGAGAACACGGCTTGGAATAGCAGTGTTGGCTTGCTGTGTTCTGGTTGGATGTACGCCTCAGCTGCCGGTCACACGGAACGCTCTTATAGGTGGCTATGTCTACAAGTCTCAGGACCCTGAAAGCAAGTCTTCAGACCATGAGTGGGATCAGCTGACGTTACAGGCGGACGGAAAATATGATCTTGTGCAGGGTGGGCCGACAAAAGCCAAGTCTGAGACAACGGGCTTCTGGCACTTCACGGACGGGGACCCTGCGCAGGTCTTGCTGGATCACGCGGGGTACCCGGTTCAGATCAAGGGCGGCGAGGTTAGACTCATGATCGATTACGACACTGGGATATGGTACGCCAAAGCTAAATGAAGGCTAGCCAGGCCGTCCTTCGGGGCGGCCTGCTGCGTCCGTGGCATCCATCCTGCCTCCGTTCCAACCGAAGCAAAAAGCGACGGTGCTCTGCACCGGGTTGAGGAGTCGGTGATAGTGGCAATGGAAATGCTCCAAGCTATGGCATTCCTGTCAGGAGAAACTTCTCTAGGAACTTCTCCTGCTCAAGCACAGCCTCTCAAGTCATGCAGGCGCTAGAAAGTAACTTCTCTGGATTTGCCAATACGACGGGCGGAAACACGTTTACGATTTTCAGCCCCGAGTCGGTTTCCGTCGGTCAACAAATAGGAATTAGTGTTGGTCTACAGGCATTTGGCCATACCTTCGCGTACAGCGATGTGTCTGTGACGGTCCAATCTGCTACTAGCGGTTCACTTGTATTCCAGAGCACGCCTTCGCATGTTCTCTATCCAGCAACCGTTTCTTTCAGTGCGACAGATGTAGGTAACGGGCAGATCAACTTCACTACCAATGTCAACGCCACGACAAATCGTTTATTTGGGACAGCAGCATTTCTTTTCGGCGGTAGGGATGGAGAGACTAACACTTGGAATAATCTCCTTAACAATGTTGGGCAGTTCTGCGGTCATCCGTAGAGCGTTGTCGAGACTTGAATCACGGCTCGGAGGCAGGCATGAACATCAAAGCAATATTTGCGAGGTCTACTTTCATCAGCCCCTGTAACTGACCGGCATATTCGATTGCGTAGAAGCTGAGCCCGAACTGCTTTAGCTGGGGTTCCTTGTTCTCCCAATTCCAGTGCCTTAGCTGCAACTGGGGATCTACTCCTCGCTTGAGCATGCTCCTGATTGCGTCAATAACCATCGAACGCCAGTCGCTCTAAGTTTCGACAAAGTGATTCAAGGTCACTTCATCGTGGAGTTCGGCCTCAACGAATACGCCGGACGACAGATCTATGATTTGAACAGGTACCCTCAAAGCATCATCAACTCTGACTTGGAGTTCTTGTCCTCGTCTTCGAAGTAAAGTTTTTCACCCTTCTCAAGTCGGTTCTCAACTGTCTGGTAAAGGCGGATCGCCTGCCGGACAACCTGCGTTTTCGAGAGGTCCTTTCGCCCGGCGATTTCCTCCAAAGCCTCCATCTCCCTATCCGTCAGGTTGAGAGTCATTGTGCGCCGCTCCATGATAGCCATAATGTTACCCCTGCGTAGAATCTATTATTTTTAGGCTATTTTGTCAACAAAAATTAGCTAATAAATCATGGTGAATTCCATTGAAAATAAGTGGCTTAGGTGAGATGTGCATCCGATTTGGCCAAAAATAGGGAATTATTCTGCAACAAATACATTGAGATATGGCTAAATTTTAGCTATAAAGCAATCACGCGCAGACAGTCTGCGAGAAAGAAGCGCTCATGAGTGCAAACGAAGAAGTGGAAGTAAAGATCGTTGAGGAAGTCTTTGTTGATGGCCAGCTCGCGGAGCTTGTCATTATCGAGGAGTTTGCCAAACGCGGGGAAAGGTCCCCTCACGCCAAAATCTACGTCATTCGGATCGACAAGTTGACGTGCCACGTCCACAAACCCAACCCGACCGGCGAAGAATTGCTCCACCTCGCTGGAAAAACCTCTGCGGGATACAGCTTTACCAAATCTTCCGCGGTCACCAGCCTGAATCTTGATACGCCTGCAGCTGTTCGTGCTGTAGCTGAATGCGATGTCATCTTTGGATGTGTTGATACAGCTGAGGGCAGGAACTTGGCCAACCGGATCGCGCCTTCTACCTGCAACCTTATATAGACGTCGGCGTAAGCCTAGCTGCCAACGGCGAGGGCGGAATATCTGCCATTTCGGGCGCGATCAACTACTACGCTCCAGGCCAGCAGTCGCTGCTTGAGCGAGGGGCTATCACAGAAGAGCAGATTCGTGCCGAAGAGACCAAGCGTACCAATCCAGAGCGATTTGCGGAGCTTCGGAGACAGAAGTACATCCAGGGAGTTGAGGCCGATCGACCAGCGGTTATTAGCGTAAACACCTTCTTCGCAGCCCTAGCGATCAATGAATTCCTGGATTGAATTCACACCTTTCGAAATGTTGGCAATGATGAATTCGGCACTGTTCGTGGCGATCTCTGCGAGTACGTATTCTTACGCGAACAGAGTCTTCCTTCGAACGGGCATCTTTCTCGGTACATCGGCCTTGGAGATCAATTTCCTCTTTTGAGCCGTGTGTCTGTACAGGAGTAGGCGATGAATTTTCGTTTGTCAGTTCTTCGTCTTCTTGAACAGCTTGGTTTCAGAGAGAAGAGCTTCCGTGTCCAACAGGTCGCAGAAGTGCCTGACAACCCACGTCCATTTGAGGTCTATGCCATAGGTGATTCACATATCTGGCAAGCGGCGCTCCTCTGTCCATGCGGATGTGGGCATCTGATTCAACTCAGCCCGCTCAAATCAGACTCACCTCGTTGGGAGCTCAACGTCGATCGCGACGGCAACGCCACCATGTCGCGCACGCTGGGATGCCAGGCCCATTTTTTGTGCGTGGTGGCAAGATTATATGGTGCAAGCATAGCGAGTAGTAGTGACGCTTGCTCATTCCTGAGCCTAGAACTTCAGAGTTTGGCTTCGGAACGGTGTTCGTCTGCGAGTTTTCCTAATGATCTGAATACGTTCCAGCACCACGATAAGTGCGACTGGCACATGTTCTGCCTCGACTGAGGCCTACACCATGTAGGCCGGTGACTGCACGCTCTGGAACATCGACGTGGTCATCTGGAGGCTGAGATAATCCGCGATCAAGTGATGTATAAAGGTGTTGAGCCGATTGCCATGGCCCGGTGGCCGGTTCTCTGCTGTCGTTTGGGAAGTAGGTACATTGATTTTGGGACGTCGGATCGAGCTGTATGTGGTCTGTACGTGATTTGTACGCTGGATTTGCAAATCATGGCAATCATGACAGATTTGACAATCGCAAGATCAATAAGTTGCATATTTTGCTACGGGAGAACCTGACCGACTCCCGCCGCCTCCACCATAATTAACCACGTAATTTTTGGGGCTGTCCTAGATAACTAGCACAGGTTTTGTTTAACCCATAGATTCAGTGGTTGCGAAAAAATTACTATCTTAGTGCTTGCCATTTCTTGCTGAGCGAACGGTTCCAATACATCAAGACTCCTGTGGCCGAGAGCAGCGGCAGGGCGCAGCCTAATAGAGCCCACAGAATTTTTATGGCAAGTCCCCAGTCGTAACCAAAGTGCAGAGGCGTGAGCAGGAAGACAAGACGTGCACCCCAAGTGTTGTTGATTCCGCGATGCCATAGGGCGAGCTGCTTGCCGGTAGCTGGATCAAAAAAGATGTAATCAGACTGGCGGAAGTTGCGGTGCTCGCTGCGCGCCATTAACAGGACGAGGGCGCTTTCGCCGTTGGCAGGGAAGAAGGCGCCTTCGAATGTAGCGTTGGGCGAGTCCTGTTTTGCCGTGCGGATCATCTGGTCGAGATTTGTCAGAAGTGCAGCGGGCCTGATGTTGCCATCGTGCGGCGGAAGTACGACAACAGGGCGGTTCGCGCTCGCGATGGAGGAGAAGCGATTGATAAAGACCTCAATAGGATCGTTCCACACAAGGTAAACCCCAGTGAAGGCCCACATGGAGAGAATCAGAAGCGCCCAGAAGCCGACAGAGCTATGCAGGTCGTAGTTGATCCGCTTCCAACGGGCACGGAGATTGATTTTCAGTCCGCGTGTCCAGTTTTTGAGGCCTGGCCACCAGATTACGATGCCGGTGAGGCAAAGAAGGAGAAGACAGATCCCGCCAATGCCATTGATCGCTTCTCCGGTGCTGCCGCCAAGAAGGTGGAAGTGCAGATCGATGGTCCATGCAATCCATGAATGCGCGGGATCGATTTCGCCTGCAATGTGGCCCGTGCTCGCGTCGAGAAAGACGTCGCGGGTTTGCGAACCGCGGCGTAGAAGGAATTCAAAGTTATCGCCGGGCTGGTCAGGAGGATAGCCGGCGGTGAGCTGGTAACCGGGAAATGCGGCAGTGATGATGCTTACCGCCTCGGTGAATTCGATGGGATGACCGGAAGGCGGTGACGCTTTCCAAAGTTTCGCGAAGGTCAGGTGTCCAAGCTCCTTCTCAAAAACAAGGATCGAGCCGGAGATACCGATGATGATCATGTAGAGACAGAGAAGGATACCCGTCCAGAGATGAACCTGAAAGGCTGCCTTGCGCCAGAAGACTTGTTGTGGACGGTGAAGAAAGCTCATTATTGCCGGCGCTCATAGAGGACGTTGCCGTCGAAGATGGTCATGTCGACTTCGGTTGCATCGATTTGCACGGGGTCGATATGGAAGATGTCCTGCGAGAGAACGGCGAGATCGGCGAGCTTGCCGGGAGTGATGGAACCCTTAATCCTTTCTTCGCCTTCTGCATAAGCAGCGTTAACGGTGTAGGCGCGCACAGCCTGCGCAACGGTGACCTTCTGTTCAGGGACCCAGCCGTCGGGATTTTTGCCATCAATCGTGCGGCGGGTGACGGCGGCGTAGATGCCGGTGATGGGGCGGAGCGGGGCTACCGGCCAGTCGGAGCCGAAGCAGACGACAGCGCCAGAGTCGAAGAGCGAGCGGAAAGCATAGGTAGTCTTGATGCGTTCGGGCCCGATGCGGCGTTCGGCCCAGCGGCCGTCGTCGATGGCATGGAAGGGCTGCACCGAGGCGATGACATGGAGTGCGGCAAAGCGGGCGATGTCAGAAGGCAGAAGGGTCTGCGCGTGTTCAATGCGGAAGCGATGGTCTCCGGGACCATCTTCTTTTTCGAGCCGCTCGTACATATTCAGGATTTCGTGATTGGCGCGGTTGCCGATGGCGTGCATTATAAGCTGCAGACCGGCGCGATCGGCGGTATGCATGGCGGCATACATTTTTTCAGGCTCGCGAAGCTGATCTGAGGCAATGCCGGAGTTGGCGGGGTTGTCGGTGTAGGGCTCGGTGAACCAAGCGGTTGAGGCGCCGAGGCCGCCATCGGCAAAGCTCTTGAGGCTGCCAACGTGATAGTACGCGTTGCCGAAATCGCGTTCAATACCGAGCTCGCTGAGCTGTTTCGCATAGTTGAGTGAGAGCGCCTCGGCGAAGCGGACAGTGAGTCTGCCTTCACGATAAAGAGACTGCACTGCTTTTACGCGTAGAGCACCTTCCGGGTCTTCAGCAGCAACGGCCATATCCTGCACGCTGGTGACTCCGTTGCGAGCTGCAACGCGTTGCGCGGCGAGAATATCCTGCTTGACTTGCTCTTCGTTCTGCGGCGGGATCGCGGAGAGAATCAGCGCCTTGGCTGCGTCCTTGAAGATGCCGGTGGGGTTGCCGTCCTTGTCTCGGAGAATGACGCCGCCGGGAACATCCTTTGTGTTGCGGTCCACGTGAGCCAACTGCATGGCCAGCTTATTGGCGACAATCATATGCAGGTCTGTGCGCGCTACGGCGACAGGGTTGTCGGGAGTGATATCGTCAATAAGCTCGTGAGTGGGGAGCTTGCGCTCGGTCCAGCGCTGTTCATCCCACAAGCCGTTCAGAATCCAGGAGCCCTTGGGCGCGGTGCGCGCGAAGTCGGCAATGCGCTGGCGGAACTCCGCAGCGGATTTTGCGCTGGTCAGATGCACGCCCAGCTCGTCTTCACCGCCGATCATGACGTGAATATGTGCGTCATTGAAGCCGGGAACAACGCGTCGGCCAGCAAGGTCGATGATCTTTGCGCTGGGCGCGGCAAGCTTCCGCATTTCAGCTGTTGTGCCTGTGGCAAGAATCGTATTGCCCGCAATAGCGACGGCTTCCACTTCAGGACGCGCAGAATCTTCCGTCCATATCTTGCCATTGACGAGCACGAGCGTGGCACGTGAGGCGGCGTTTTGTGCGACGGCAGAATGAATCGCGGCAATGGCGGCCACTGCCGCGATTGTGAGATGGGAAAACAGCCGTGCAGTCCGCAACATGCGATTTCTCCGAAATTGGAACGACAGAGTTTCAGACGCGGTTTTCATTGTAGCGGTGCGTCATTTCGCCAAGCAGTCGATCCTGCGGGTTGGCGGAGCTAAGCAACTTCTCTGCTACAGCCAGTGCATCATGCTTTGGCTCATCCTGGCCGAGCTTGAACTTGGCCTCGAGGCGCTCGATTTTGAGCTCGAAGCCGAGGATATACGGAAGGCGCCGGGTGATTTCGGACTCAGGAATATCGCTGGTCTTCCATCCATCGAGAAAGCGGCGTTCGCTGCGCGTGGTCAGTTCTTCAAGCGAGTCGCGGAGCTGTGCGTTGTCCTGAAATTTGAGCCGACCATAACAGTGCACAGCGGTGTAGTAGACCGTAGAAGGCATGCTGCGCTCTGGATACCAGCTTGCCGTGACGTAACTTGAAGGCCCTTCCAGGATGGCAAGCACAGGCGCCTCCCCAGCAAGCAGTGCAACGGCATGCGCGTTGTCGCGACTGAGATGGCTGATCAGGGTCCTCCGTCCTCGGTCCAGAACGAAAGGCAAATTGGTGGCGAAGGGCCCGGCCAGGTTGCCATCCACGGGCCCATTCGAAACCAGGAGTCCCCAGGGGTTCTTCTCAATCAGGTCAAAGATTTCTTCTTCCGAGTTCGGCCTCCAGCAATCTCTTACAAACATGAGGCGCCTCCGGAGCGGATTCGCTGAACTATGCGGGATATGAGGATCAAGTAGTTTGGCACCATAGGAAAATAAAACTTAATACGGATGATGGTGCCAGTAAAGATCCAGATGGAAATACAGAAACAAGGCCAGAAGAAAAGAGGCATCATCAAAATAATTGAAGATAGTGCAGGTCTGGAATTCCCATAAGGATTCCATGAGGGATTTGGACTCATTGATTGAGCAATAACTGGAACTTTACTGGGACCAAGAAGTGGCGGAAGATGATTGCAAATCTGTAACAGTCGGCAGGCGAATCTGCTCCAAACGTCCGCCGAGAACGCCAATTCTCCTCCATTTCGCAATATGCGACTAATTCAGTCCTGTATGTGGTCTACTAAATACGACTGAATTAGTCGCTGTTATCCTCTGGGAGCCGCTGCTGCAGATTTGCCTGGGAAAGGCGGCGCGCAATCAAGACGTCGTCAGCGGGCACAGTAACGTAATTCCTTTTCTTTTGTTTACGCCTGCCGGAAGCATACGGGCAGGAATTTATCCAATCTCTTTTCGAAAAAGGGGGGAGCCAGATGCGGAAGTGTTATCGATTATTACTTTGGATGGGGCTGGTGGCTGTAATTTTGGCAGCCGGGGGAAGAGGCGCCCTGGCACAGAGCGCATCGATCAGCGGCATTGTTACGGATGCCTCGGGTGCAGTGGTTTCGGGCGCGCAGGTTGAGCTGCAGAATGAAGCTACGGATGTGAAGCTGGCAACGGTGAGCAACAAGGTGGGTGTGTATACGCTGCCCACAGTGCAGCCGGGCAACTATCAGTTGACGATTTCGGCGCAGGGCTTTGAGACGGAGCGGCGTACACACGTCCTTGTTGAGGTAAGCGCCAAGCTGACGCTTGACGTGCATCTGAAGATTGGCGCAACAAGCGACCAGGTAGTAGTAGACGGCAGCGGCGAGAGCATCAACACCACGGATGCCAGCGTGAGTACCGTGATCGGTCATCAGTTTGTGGAGAATCTTCCGTTGAACGGTCGCAGTTTCCAGTCGCTTATGACGATTAATCCGGGAACGGTGGTTGTGCCTTCGCAGGGCTCCGGCATGAGCGGCGAGATCAGCGTAAATGGGCAGCGCACGGAAGCGAACAGCTTCATCCTCGACGGCATCAGCGTGAACACCGGCGCGACCGTTTCAAGCTCAGGCTACATTGGCGCAGGTTTCAGTGGTGCAACGCCGCAGTCGAGCGCCTTTGGCACAACACAGAGCATTATTTCGATTGACGCGCTCGATGAGTTCCGCGCGCTGACTTCAACCTACTCTGCGGAGTATGGGCGCACGCCGGGCGGCCAGTTTTCTTTCAGTTCGCGCTCGGGCGCCAATCAGTATCACGGCACGGCCTACGACTTTTTGCGCAATGACGCGATGGACGCCAAGAACTACTTCGATACAACGAAGCTGCCGGAGCGACAGAATGATTTTGGCGGAACGCTAAGCGGCCCCATCCGCATTCCTCATCTTTATAACGGCTTGGATCGCACCTTCTTCTTCTTCTCCTACGAGGCGTTGCGGCTTACCAGTCCGCAGGCGGCGCAGTTGAATGAAGTACCAAGCAACACGCTGCGGCAGATTGCTCCCTCGGCGTTGCAGCCATTCCTGGCGGCGTTCCCGGTTTCGACCAATCCTGACCTGGGGAATGGATTAGCCTACTACACGGCTGGATATTCGGCGCCGAGCACACTGGACAACCGCAGCATTCGCATCGATCACTCGTTCAGCGACCGCATCAAGCTCTTTGGCCACTATACGGACGTTCCTTCAGCGAGCCTGTCGCGGCAGCCGAGCGATCTCGCGCAAGTGAATAACACGGTGCGCAACGTGAAGATGCTGACGCTGGGGCTCGATACGGCGTTTACGCCTTCAACGGCCAACGAGCTGCGCTTCGGGCTAACGGGCAATGATTACAAATCCCAGCGTTATCTGGATAATTTTGGCGGTGCAACACCGTTAAACGTGAGCATGGCTCCGGGACTCTCCAATGGAGACTGGATGACGTTTTTCCTGTTCTACGGCTTCTACCCGTATTACCTTCTTGAGCCGCAGTCAAACCGGCAGCGGATGGTCAACGTGGTCGATAGCTTTACGCAGACTGTGGGCCGTCACACGTTTAGGTACGGAGTGGACTATCGCCGCCTGCTGACGAGCGAAGAGCTTCCTCCGCTGTGGGAAGTGGGCTTCTTCTCTGATGAGCCTTCTGTGCTGGCAAACACGCCGGCGGGTCTGTATGTCTATACGCAGTCGATCAACATGAAGTCCGCAAACATGAACTTTTCGGCATTTGCCCAGGATGAGTGGCGCGTGACGGACCGGCTGAGCCTGTCGCTTGGCTTGCGCTGGGATCTGAATCCGGCTCCGACGGATGTGAACGGCAACAATCCATATACGGTGACACAGATTACCGATCTTGCAACGACCGTACTGGCTCCACGCGGCACCAAGCTTTGGAAGACGACTTACAACAACTTTGCTCCTCGCGTGGGCATGGCCTATCAGGTACACAATGCGCCCGGCCGCGAGACAGTGGTACGCGCTGGCGCCGGCATCTTCTATGACACAGGCACGGAGCAGACGGCACAAGGTTACTATGGCGTGGGCACTACGGGCTTTGCCAGCTATAGCTCACCCTTCCCGGCAACGCTTGGACAGGTGCAGGCTACGCCCGCCCCTTCGGCTGCCGCTCCTTACAACGCGGCGGTGTGGGCGTATGATCCCCATTTCAAACAGCCATATTCGGCGCAGTGGAATCTTGCAGTGGAGCAGGGGCTGGGCGCCGCGCAGAGCCTCACGGTGAACTACGTTGGCTCAATTGCGCAGCGGTTGGTGGTGCAACGCTTCTATCATCCTGAGCTGTTGGGTAACCAGGCATTTGACGGTGGCAACGGCCTTTACATCACGCAGAACGGCGCCGACTCGAACTACAACTCGCTGCAGGTGCGCTTTGACCGCAAGATGGCAAAGGGCCTGCAGTTCCTGGCGTCGTACACATGGTCGCATGCGATTGATACGGCCACGTCGAACTTCACGGTGTATACGCTTGAGCGTGCATCCTCGGACAACGATATTCGCAACAATTTCCAGGCCGCGCTCAGCTATGACATCGGCGGGCACTATGACAATCGCTTCGTTGCTTATGCGCTGAAGCACTGGTCAGTTGATGGGCGTGTTTCGGCGCGTTCCTCGCTTCCGGTGGATATTCAGGACACGGCGACGATTGATAACTCGGCTGCGACGGCCGTGATTTATCACCCGGATTACGACCGCACCAAGCCGCTCTATCTGTATGGTGCCAACTGTCCGACCACTATCGGCTCAAACGGAGTAGTCCAGAAGTGTCCAGGCGGGCGAGCTATCAACTACAAAGCTTTTAAGCAAGTCACTGGAGAAGGTAACTCAGGACGCAATGTGGCACGCGGATTCGATGCGGTGCAGACCGACCTGACGCTGCGCAGGGATTTCCCGATCCACAACACGTTTGGTTTGCAGTTCCGCGCCGAGGCTTACAACATCTTCAATCACCCGATCTACGGCAACATCTACAACTCGCTGGCCACGGGCGAGCCCTATTTTGGCCAAGCCAGCAATACGGAGAATGCGGCACTGGGCGGACTGGGATCGCTCTACCAGGTGGGCGGACCACGCTCGCTGCAGGTGGCTCTCAAGCTGCATTTCTAACGTTGTTCCATCAGCAAATCAGCGGATGTGTTTCATCGGAAGCCGCCCGCTGATTTCGCTGTAAGAAGAAAAAATGGCATAGTACGCAGTGCGGTGTTATCTTCGCGTGGAATCGGTTAGGCTTTCCCACAATCCAGCCTCACCGCCTTACGTCAGGGCGCAATACCATGCAGGAGCCTTCATGCGATTTCGTTCTTTAGTCCGCGGAGTTTTGACCGCGGCTTTGATAGCTGTTCCACTTTTCGCGCAGTTAAGGAATGTTGCGGTTCACCAGGAAGGTGACCGTCTGCCGCTGACACCGGCGCGGCTGCTTGAGTGGACGGAGCGGGAAGGCACATGGGTTTCGCTGGACATCTCACCGGACGGAAAGACGATTGTTTTTGAGCTCCTGGGCGATCTGTACACTATGCCGGCAGCCGGGGGCGAGGCGCAATGCATAGTCTGCGGTCTTCCGTTTGATTCGCAGCCTGTTTATTCGCCGGATGGGCGGCAGATTGCTTTCATCAGTGATCGCGACGGTAACGAGAATCTGTGGGTAGCGGAAGCGGATGGCAGTCATCCGCGGCAGATCTCAGCAATGGAGGACAACTCCGAATTTATTTCGCCGGAGTGGGCACACGACGGGAAGAGCATTTATATCTCGCGCTTCAAGCCAGATATGAATGCGTATGAGCTATGGCGATATGCGGCTGAGGGAGCAAACCACGAACCCGTGGAGCAGGTGACGCACGCCAAGCGCGCGGCGGATACACCCAAGCCGGAGCGTGACAATGCGCTCGGTGCTGCAGTTTCGCCGGATGGACGTTACCTCTATTACGAGGACAAAACCGGGCTCGGCTTTGATGATGATATTGAGCTACCTCTATGGCATGTTGTGCGGCGTGATCTGAAGACAGGTGAAGAGCGCACCGTGCTTACCGCGCAGGGCAGCGCTTTTCGGCCGCGGCTCACGCCGGATGGAAAGCAGATTCTCTATGCGGAGCGGCGCTTTGGCAAAACCGCTCTGCGCATCCGCAACCTTGAAACGGATGAGGACCGTCTTCTAGTTGCGGGGATTCAGCGCGACGATCAGGAAGCCTTGAGCTCGCGTGATTTGATTCCTCGCTATGCGATTACGCCGGACAGTAGATCGGTGATTGCGAACTATGGCGGCAAGCTGCATCGCATTGAGCTGACAACAGGCGCAGTGAGTGAGATTCCGTTCACAGCACACATCGCGCTGCCTATGGGGCCATACATGCGCCCGGAATTCAAGGAAGAGACAGGACCGGTGCAGGCACGGCTTGTGCAGCATCCCTCGCTGAGCCCGGATGGAAAACGGATTGTCTTCTCGGCGCTTGCAAGTCTTTGGATTGCCGACAGCCGGACGGGAAGAGCGGCAAAGTTGACCCAGGATCAGGGTGCATTCGAGCCGGCGTGGTCGCAGGATGGGCAATGGATTGCTTATGTCACATGGTCCGCCGAAACTGGCGGCGAGATATGGCGCGTGCGCGCTGACGGTTCCGGCAAGCCGGAGAAGCTCACGATGCATTCGGACTACTATGCGTATCCCGAATTTGCGCCGGATGGGAAGAGCGTTTTTGCGCTGTGCAGCAATGGATACGACCAGCTCCATAAGCTGGCGGATTTTCCTCCGTATCAGGCGGATCTGATCCAGATTCCGCTCGAAGGAGCAGGGCACGAGCAACACGTCATTACGTCAGGTCTGATGCGGAGCGGAGCGCAATTTACGACTGAGTCTGGAGTTGTGTACGTCAATTTCTTCGATGGGCTTTATCGCGTGCCTTTGAATGGCGAGAAGCCGAAACGTGTGCTGCATGTGACAGGGCCAACATGGTATTTCGTCGACGGCACAGCAAATGCTGACCTGTTGAAGATTAGTCCGGACGGGCGCTGGGCGCTCGCGCAGATTACGCAGCAGCTTTATCTGATTCCGCTGCCGGAAACAATGCCGGAAGGTGGAACTTCGATTGAGCTTGCCAGTGCTGCGCCAAAGGTAGTGCGCGTCACGAGTGTTGGAGCAGACTTTTTTGATTGGGCCGATGATGGGAAAACTGTCACCTGGGCTTTGGGCGCAACGTTTTTCCGTGAGCCGCTTGAGGCGCTGCGAAACGGAACCGCTGCGCCTCCCGCTGGGCAGGATATTGAACGTCCGGGCGTTGAACATCTCGCTATCAATGTCGAAGTTCCACGCGATATCCCGCATGGGGCATTGGTGCTGCGCAATGCAACGGCGATTACGATGCGCCATGATGCACTTAACGAGGTGATTCCCAATGCGGACATTCTGATTACCGATAATCACATCGCCGCAATTGGACCCCACGGCTCCGTTGCCATTCCAAAGGGAGCGGATGTCCGCGATCTGAGTGGTAAATATGTGGTGCCGGGCTTCATTGATGTGCATCTGCACTGGGGAAGCATTCGCCGTAGTATTCTTGATACGGAAAGCTGGATCTTTCGCGCTGCGCTTGCTTACGGGATCACTGCATCACTTGATCCTTCTTCGCTGAGCATCGATACCTTTGCTTACGAAGACATGATCGACGCTGGCTTCATGACTGGGAGCCGAATTTATACAACCGGACCGGCGTTGTTTTCCTTCAATAACATCCATTCAGAAGAGCAGGCGCTGAATAATATCCGGCGCAATCCAGATTTTTATCGTACGCGTAATTTGAAGGAATATCGCACAGGCAATCGCATGCAACGCGAGTTTGTGGTCCAGGCGAGCCACACTCTGAACCTGTTGACCACAACCGAAGGTGCGCTGGATATGAAGCTCGACATGACGCAGATACAGGATGGCTTTTCCGGCAATGAACATGCGTACTCCGCCGTGCCCATTGCTGACGATATCGTGCAATTGTTTGCGCGCAGCGGCGTAAGCTATACACCGACCCTGCAGATTTCCCATGGCAGCATGGATGGGCAAAGCTGGTTTTACCTGCATCGCTCGCCGTTCGCGAGTCCGGACGAAGCAGCAAAACTGCAACGGTTTGTTCCCGCGGAAGTGCTGGAGCGCAAGATGGAGCGCGTACATGCCGGCCAGGATGCGGAATATTCCTTTCCACTTGTGGCGGAAGGCGCGGCGCGTATTCAGCGAGCCGGCGGACTGGTGGCTGTAGGTAGTCATGGAGAGATGCCAGGGCTTGGCTATCACTATGAGCTGCAGGCGCTGGCCATGGGTGGCATGAAGCCGCTCGAAGTGCTGCGTGCAGCCACGATCGATTCCGCAAAGACGATAGGCCGCGATGAGGAGCTTGGCTCTCTTGAAGCCGGCAAGTTTGCTGATCTCATCATTCTGCGTCGCAATCCGCTCGACGATATCCGCAACACACTCTCGATTGAGTCCGTGATGAAAAACGGCCGCCTATATGACGGAGAGACGCTGAATGAAGATTGGCCACGCCGCAGGACTGCGCCCATGCTCTGGTTTCAACGGGAATCAAATGCGGCAGGCAGTGAACGGCGTTGAAGTAAATCTGGATTAATCATTGCCATAGAATATGAGCGAACGATAAGTGCAGGCAGGTGAAGATGGGACGCTTCAAGCTGCTGTTTCTTGACCGGAACAGCTCTGTGCCATTGCAGACGCAGCTGACGAACCAGTTGAAGGAACTGATTCAGCGCGGACAGTTGACGGCTGGTGAGACGTTGCCTTCAAGCCGTGATTTGGCTACGGACCTTCGCATCTCACGCAACACGGTGGTCTATACCTATGACCGTCTGATCAGCGAGGGCTATCTACACAGCCGCATGCGCAGTCGCGTTTATGTGGCGGAGACAGCTCCGGAGCTGCATCGCGCCGCACGGGGTGCAACGCGCAAGCGGCAGAGTGTGCGGCCGCCGGCTTCAGTTTCGCGCGCCGGCGGCTCCAATGCGCCGATTCCGTTCCGTCCATGCCAGCCAGATGTGCAACTGTTCCCGCTTGAAATGTGGAATCGTCTACGTAACCGTGCACTGCGCACAACGGATCGGAGTCTTCTGCACTACAACTCCGCGGCTACGCTTGGCATCCGCGAGCTGAGGGAAAATCTCGCCATATATCTCAGGGAGAGCCGGGGCGTGAAATGCGAGTGGTGGCAAGTGGCGATTACCACGGGCTCGCAGCAGGCACTCTATCTGTTGGCGCAACTCCTGCTGAAGCCGGAGGATCGTGTGTACACGGAGAATCCCGGATACCAGGGCGCTGTAAGGGCATGGCGCGCGGCCGGTGCACAGATCAACTACATGGCGGTAGACGGAGAAGGAGCCGTTCTGCCACATTTTGCAGTGGACACGCCCAAGCTGATTTATGTAACTCCTTCACGGCAGTTTCCTACTGGGGTCTCACTTTCACTGGCACGTCGGCTGGCATTGGTAAACGGCGCGCCAGATAGCTGTTGCTGGATTATTGAAGATGACTACGATTCGGAATTTCGGTACGACGCAGCACCGCTGCCAAGCCTGCAAAGTCTGGATGCGGGCGGGCGCGTGATTTATACCGGAACTTTCAGCAAGTTGCTGTTTCCTGCACTGCGGCTTGGTTATGCAGTGCTGCCTGTCGCGTTGGTCGAGTGCTTCCAGACTCTCAAGAGCATTGTTGACGATCATGGGCCGATCATCGACCAGGCAACCCTGGCAGCGTTTCTAGACACAGGCGCATTTTATGCGCATATACGCCGCTGCCGCCGCGTCTATGCAGAACGCCAGCAGGCGTTTCTGTATGGGATTCAAAAGGGAAGTCTTCCGTTGGAGCTTCGTTATCGTGATGGAGGCATGAACCTGACAGGCTTTTTACCTCGAGGCTTGAATGACCGTGCCGTTTCAGAACGATTACGCATGGCTGGACTCGATGTGCCGGCGTTGACTTCCTATGTGGCAGGAGAGCAGGAACATCTTGAGGGTGGACTTGTCTTTGGATTTACGGCCTTCACTGAAGAGCGCATTCGCCAAGGTGTGGAGACTGTTATCCGTGTTGGATTGCTGGATTCCTGATTGTGCCTGTTTCAGAAAGCTATTCCCGCTCAGTGAGCGGTGCGGCGATTTGCACCACTCGAGATTTGTTAAGTACATGGATGGACTTATTATCGGCAACAGCGCTATTGAATCGTGTAAGAGTGACTTCCGCTTCCGATGTTCTCGGTCTTATTGCCCGGAAGAATTACGGTAGCAGTCGTGTTAGCCGGGATGCTGACGGTAAAGCGGTGCTGGCTCTGCTGCCAATCCGAGACAATGGTTCCATAAGCCGAGTCGTACTCAACGTGCAGACGAGGAAGCGCCGGATCAAAGTGAGGTTGAATGGTCAGGTGATGAAATCCGGGACCAGTGGCATCCGTATCGATGCCGGCGGCGCGGCGATAGACCCAAGCCATGACAGAGCCAAAGGCGTAATGGTTGTAGGAGTTCATGGATGGATCGCCAGTATCGCCGTTCCAGCGCTCCCACCAGGTTGTCGCTCCTTTTTTGACCATATATCCCCATGAGGGGTAGGTGTCAGAAAGAAGCAGCTTGAAAGCAAGATCAGAGCGGCCATTCTGATCAAGCACAAACATGAGGAACGGCGTACCGAGGAATCCGGTAGTAAGGTGATTGCCGTGAGCCTCGACATCCTTAGCAATGCAGTCCACCATGTTGTTTACCAATGAACCTGGAGCGATGCCAGTGAAGACCGTAGCCAGGTACCCCGTCTGGGTATTTCCCTCAACGCTGCCATCCTCCTTTACATAGGCCTTTTGATAGGCAGCGGCGATGTGCTCGTACAGTTGTTGATACTTCGCGGCATCGTCCGGGCGATGGATTGCCTTGGCCATTTCCGCCATCTCGCGAGTGATGAGAGCCCAATAGGCGGTGGCTATCAGCTCGCCGGGAGTGTGCGGGTCCGGGGCCAACCAATCGCCGAAGTTGTTGCCTAATGCTTTGCGGCGCAGGTAGTCGGGATTGTTGGCAAGGATGAAGTCCATCCAGCGCTGCATTGCCGGCCATGAGTGCTCCACTACACTTGCGTCTCCGTATTGGAGCCATGCCGCGTAGGGAATAAAGATTCCGGCATCACCCCATCCCGGCGCTCCCGGCTTGGAGCCAAGAAGATTCGGAGACACGTCGGTAAAGGCGCCCGCAGAGCTTTGTGCATCGGTAATGTCGAGCATGAACTTGTGGGTGAAGGCATCAATATTGAAGTTGTAGCTGCCCGTCCGCCAGAAGACGCCGGCATCTCCCATCCAGCCAAGCCGCTCATCCCGCTGCGGGCAATCGGTTGGGATAGAGACGAAGTTGCCGCGTTGCCCCCAGGCTCCCAGCTCATTCATCTTGTTCAGGAGTTCACTCGAACTGCTAAGCCGCACGGTGGGAGCGGGTGGGAGGCTGTTGAAGACAAGGCCATCGATGGTGGCGAGTGTTGGTGGAGCAGTCTGCGCCTTGCCTAAGAATGAGAGCTCAACATAGCGAAAGCCATGGAAGGTAAACTCCGGAGTCCAACTCTCCTCGCCCTTACCGGAGAGTGCGTATGTATCTGTAGCGTCGGCGTTGCGCAGATTCTCTGTGTAAATACTGCCGTCGGGATTGAGCCGTTCGGCATAGCGCAGACGCACGACAGCACCGCGCGGGCCGCGGACGTGAATGCGCACGTTACCCACCATGTTTTGTCCCATATCAAAAATCGCAGGATGAACTGTATTTGCAGGGGCAAGATGGACAGGATGAATCGTCAAGACAGAGTTGATGGGCAGATCAGGCTGTGCAGAGACGATCATGCCACTGTCCGGCGGGTTCGCCACAATGGCCGGAGACCAATGCATAGGATTGAAATTAGGAGAACTCCAGCCATGCTGGATCAGGCGTGCGTCATAAGCCTCGCCTCCATAGATTTCTGCGAATGTAATCGGAGCAGGCGCCGTCTCCCAACTCGGGTCCGTGACAACTGTCTGATGCTGACCGTTTGCGAGTGTCAAATCCAGTTGTGCCCTCAGGAGGTTCGGTCCTCGATAAGCCCGAAAACCCGCCCAGGTCATGGGTGAACTGTACCAACCGCCGCCAAGCACTACTCCGACAGTGTTCGCGCCATCTTTGAGCAACGACGTAACATCGTAGGTCTGGTACTGGACACGTTTGTGAAAGTCCGTCCAGCCGGGAGCGAGCAGGGTGTTTGGAGCGACAGGTTGGTTATTCACAAAAGCGTGGTAGGCGCCGAGCGCGGTGATGGTCAAACGCGCCGCCCGGATGGGCGATTTCACGGTAAAGTCTTTGCGCAGTAGAGACGCATCCGTTGTGATTCGATCGGGTCCAGAAGTTGATTGCCGATCTGTGCCGTATCCAAAGTTTGCAGAGAGTGGGCCAACCTCCTGGACCGCCTGCCACGCGTCCTGCGGATTTGAGCGGGCCTGCCATTTGTCATCTGTTACCAGCCGTCTCTCCGTGCCGTCGGCATTCTCAATGTGGATGGCAGCCGCGAGCGCCGCGGAGGATTGATCAGCGGGATTGTTACTACGGCGCGAGACAACATCGATATCGATTTCGTTCTTACCGGGGTGAAGCAGGTAACTGATCTCTTCGCGGTCGAAGGCGCCCCATTCGTCGTGATGGCCGGTAATCTGGCCATTGACATGCGCAACGAACGATCCGTGAGCAAGCACATGCAGGCTCCCTGCTGAAGGTGCCCTATCAAGTTGAAATTCATAGTGGAAGTGAGCAGGAGTAGCGGATGCGACGTGCATTGCATCCGCCCCTTGCAACCATATCCAGCGAATATTCCCAAGTTCCTTTTCAGCGCGCGGATCTTTGCGCATAATCCATTGCGCTTTCCAGTCGGAAGGGCTCATGAATCCGGTCTCAAACCATGTAGGGGCCGAGGTAGTTTCTTTGCCCTGGCCGTCCCATGTAATCACCTTCCACGCATACCGCTGCTGAGGCTTAAGCGGCGTGCCCACATATGAGATATCAAGTGATTCCGAGGAGGCTATGCGTCCCGAATCCCAGCTAGCGTGACCAGCGCGGAGGTTCTCCACTTTCGGATCGAGAAGAATCTCATAAGCGGACTGAACCCAGTTGGGAGTTGCCGACTCGCTGCGCCATGAGAATGTGGGCTGCGGCGTATCGATCCCAATCGGAGTGTTCAACGCATTGGTCTGAAGATGCACCGGCGCAGCCTGTGCGAAAGCTGTCAGCAAGACAAACCCAAGGGCAAATTTTGACATGGAAGGAGGGCTCCGATCGAATCTTGAAACATAATATCTATTGAAACATGAGTGCGCTATAGCTAATTTCAAGAAGCAATGGGAGCTTTTTGAAAGCTGAAACAAATGGCCTGGCTGGAAGATGCAAGAACAGATTAGCTTCCTACCGCCGTTTTTGCGGTCCGCATTTCGTGTCCGTAATACTGCTTCAAGTTGGCTGGCGTAATCAACTGGTGCTTGATAAACACAGCATTAGGCACCGGAACCCGCTGCGTGAGCATGTCCAGTGCAAGCGCAATCAGTTGTTCTCCATATCGCTCCGGAAAATAAGCTACTGAGCCGATCAGTCGTGAGCTGGCCTTACGCATCTGGAGACGGGCCTCAATGGAGCCATTCTGCCCAACAATCGCGCAATCCTGAAGCCGGTCTGCGTCCTTGAATGCCTGTTGGGCTCCCAGTGCACTTGGGTCAAAGATTGCGCTCACAAGAATCTTCGTAGCTTTGGACTTTTTCAGATGCCGCGTAACAGCTTCGTAACTGGCATCGAACTGCCAGTCCCCATTGATCGTCGTAATCTTTGCCTGCACGGAATTTGGAAGAAGCTCGTGAATTCCCAGGAGGCTTCCCGTGAGTCGGGCCTCCGGCAAGGAGCCAGTTCGAGGGGAACCGATCAACAGAATTTCATCGACTTGTCCTCTCCAGTGCTGCTCGGCCCAATGTGCCAGATGACGTCCCGCAGTAAGCCCCGCATGGCAATTGTCGACGCCAAAATAGATTGCATTGGGATGAGGCATCTCGATTGCAATGAGTGGCAGCCTTTGGTTGGCTGCACGTGTGGAGATCACTGCTGCAACCTGCATATAGGACTGAAACATCATGACAAGATCAACATTCTCAGCCAGCAGTTTTTCCGCATTTGCCAGTGCAACTTCCGGGTTGTTCTGGCTGTTCAAAATCACAAGATCGACTCCTGCCCTCTGCGCACGTTCTATAAGCCCTCGAGTTACAGCGCGATAGAAGGAGGTTTCGCCAGTTTCCGCAAGATAGCCGATCTTATAACGCCTTCTAGGAGCAAAGCCGTCGGCTAGCCGGTATTTTCGGCTTTCGTCTTTTACGACCATCCCATTTTCCTGAAGGGTGGCCATCAACCGGAAGACAGTAGACCTGCTCAAACCCACACGCTCCGCAAGTTCAAACAAGGGCAAGTTGCCCTCATCCTGAAGAGTGCGCATAAGCCTACATGCGCGCTCCACCGACTCAATCTGATAGGGAGCCGCCCGTTTCGGCCAGCTTTTCGTGGTTGCGGTTTTTGCCATGCCCAATAATTCCAGCAAATGAAATTTTGTGTCAAATTCCTGCCCCGTATGAAAAGAGCAGAATCTACTTTATACGCAATAAACCATAACTAAATGGATGTATTAAGCATTTGCATGAACGCCCGGATGTTCGCTGAATGAAATCGTGTGAATCACGCAATATGTTTCTTGACTCATGTTTAACCCTCCACCTAGAGTTTCTGTCGCGAAGTTATTTCTCTATTGCAAAAGCAAAGAGCGCGCGACTCGCAAGACACATAAAGAAGCAGTAATCACTTGATTGGGAGGTTCGACAGATGTTTAAGTCAAAACAATTTGTATGTCCAGTCGATATTGGACATACAAGCTTCAGAAGCAGGATTCAATTACACAAAGGAATGGCGCAGCATAGATTATTCCTCTTCTGTGCGATGGCGTTTATTTTGGCAGCCTTTACGTCCCCCGACTTGCTTCATGCACAAACTAATCTTGCTGGCATTACTGGAACGATTACCGATAGTACCGGTGCTCTTGTATCTGACAGCAAGGTAACTGTAGTGAATAGGGCAACCTCTGCTACTCGCACGGCGATAACAGGCACAGATGGACTCTATTCCTTTCCATCCTTGCCGCTGGGTATGTATATGATTACGGCATCTGCCAAGGGATTCCAGGCTTCAAGCACAACCGTGGATCTGACCCTGAGCGGCGTGACAGCGAACCTGTCCCTTACTGTTGGGAGCGCCTCCGAAACCGTTACCGTATCCGGCGCTTCAGGAACGGTGGCGCTGCAAACCGAGGACGCCGAAGTCAATCAGTCCTTCGGAGAGACACAGCTTCAACAGCTTCCAAATTCATCGGGGCTAAGTGTGCTGAGCATTGCCGTCATTGGACCGGCATCCCAGGCGGGTACGGACGAGCCTGAATCCGGCGATGCGAGTTTCTACAACCAGACATCCAATTCGGTGAACATTGCGGGGCTCGGCATTGCGCACGCGCAATTTCTGCAGGATGGAGTGGAAAATGTAAACCTGCTGACTGCAACCGCAAATGTTGTCTCTAACGTTGAAGCCGCGCAGGGCGTTACCACGACGCTGAATGGTTCTCCTGCACGCTTTGGTCAGCCCGCCGTCATCAATGTCATCACCAAAAGCGGAACCAACGACTTTCACGGCTCGGTCTACAATTTCTTTCAAAACGACGCTCTTAATGCCACCAACTGGTATGCAACCAGCAAGCCGCCAGTCCGATACAACAATTTCGGCGGTGGCCTGGGAGCGCCTATTTTGAAAAACAAAGTGTTCGCCTATTTCAACTACACGGGCTACCGCAGCCACTCGGACTTTGTCAGTCAAAACCGCGTGCCGACGCAAGCTGAGATAGACGGAGACTTTTCAAACAACAACATTTCTACGACCATCTACGATCCAGCGACCTACAATTCGGCCACGGGAACATCAAGCCCGTTTCCGAACAACCAGATTCCGTCAAACAGAATTGATAATTTTGCCAAGCTCTGGCTCAAAAACTATCCGGCGGCTAATCATCCATTGGGTGCGAACAACGTCAACTACATCGTCAATCTTCCCAGTGCTAATAATGGCGATCAATATATTGCTCGTGGAGATTGGAACATATCCAACAACAACCAGTTGGTTGCAACATTTTTGCGGGCAACGGTGAGCAATGGAAGCAACACGTTCGTCCCCGGGTTGTTCGGCATTTTCTATAACACCACTGGAACAAATACCTCCCTGCAGGACAGCTACATCCTGAACCAGCACCTCGTAAACATCTTCAAAGCCGGTTTCAACCGAGGCCAAGTACTGAGGACGCAGCAGGGAACTGGCGCGCAGAACTATGCAAAGCTGTACGGACTCAACAACGTCAATGCCAGCCCGGCGCAGTGGGCTCCACCGCAAGTCAACATCACCAATTACTCAGGACTCGGCGATCCGTATTCTCCCCAGGGAGGGCTGCAAAACCGCTACCAATTTGCGGACGAGCTTGACTGGACCCTCGGAAAACACAACCTTGCGATTGGCGGGCAGTTTGTCAAAACTCAGTTCTTTGGCAACTGGACCGTCGAAAACAATGCGGCCTATACCTTTGATGGCAGCGCCACCTCGCAGTATGTGAACGGACAGCGCAGCCCTACTTCCACTGGCAATGCATTTGCGGACTTGCTCCTCGGCTATCCGCAAAGCGGAACTACTGCGGTCGGCTCATCGGTTAGCTGGTTTCGTGAATCGCAGGTTGCTGCATATATTCAGGACGATTGGAAGATCACGCCGCGTTTGACTCTCAACTTAGGGCTTCGCTACGACTTCGACGATCCTCCCATCGCCAGGAACGGCGGAGCGCTATACAGCATCGCGCTCAACAAGCCCATTCCAGGCACGTGGGATACCAACTACAACGACTATGGCCCGCGAGTCGGTTTTTCGTGGAACCCGCTCAAGAAGACCGTGGTTCGCGGAGGGTACGGAATCTATTTCTCTCCTATCATGTATAACAATCTTCAATTCTCTCTTCTCTACGCGCCGAACTTCATTCTCGAATCCAAATCCATCGACATCGCGAATCCGTCGTTGATCGAGAATCTGTTCGGTCCCATCTCGACGGGCAATTCGGGATATTCCATTTCTAAAAAGCTCAAAGATCAATCGGCTGCAGAGTGGAACTTCAATGTCGAACAATCTCTGGACGACAATACGCTGCTCACTTTGGCCTACATCGGGGATGTAACGAGACACATGTCGAGCCGTGCTGACGGCAATCAGCCCTACGCATTGTCTCCAGGCAACACATCGGGGATTCTCGATGTAAAACCGCAGCCGCTCGCCGGTCCTGTTACCCTCCAGCAGAACGCGCTCAATGCCAACTACAACGCAATGGCCGTCTCGTTGCAGCGGCGCTATGCGTCTGGTCTCCAGTTTCTTATCAGCTACACATGGTCGAAGGCCATGGATATTGCTGACGGCGACAACACCAACATCGAGAATATTTACAATCCTCGATTGACGTATTCCGTTGCAACTTTTGATCGCACGCACAACGTGCAAATCAGCGGAATCTATGACCTGCCATTTGGTCCGGGGCAGCGTTTCGCAACTGGCGGCGGCCTGTTGGGCACGGAGGTCCTGGGCGGTTGGAAGTTGTCATTCATTCAGCAACTGGCCTCGGGGCAGGCCGTTTCCGTTGGCGCCAATAACACCGCGGATATCAGCTACGCGCATAATATGTATGCGCTGGAAACCTGCAATCCCAAGTCAGGATTCACCAAAACCAGGTTCCAGATATTCAATCCTGCCTGCTTTGCGCAGCCTGCGCCCGGCATATACGGCACAACACGCAATGTAAGCGCTGCTCGCCAGCCTGGCCTTTTCCCCACCAATCTTTCTCTGTTCAAGTCGTTTTCCATCTTCCGTGAACAGCAACTCATCGTCAGAGCGGATGCTTACAGTGTCTTCAACCATCCGGTCTTTGGAGGAGGCGGCGGGAATCCCGGCTCTCCATCTTTGGGACTGCTAACCTACGAGGCATCAGGTTTAAGGACGATGCAACTATCGCTGAAGTATCAGTTCTGAAACCAACAGGGAGGCTTCTCGCATTGGAGCCACACCAACTTCCGGGATGGCTCCAATGTGAAGTGTTAAAGAGTGCCAGGATTCAGGGAGGCACTTTAGATAGACGGATTGGCATTAGGCATCCGATACAAACAAATCACCAAAGAGCGATAGGAGCGCAACCATGAGTCTGACACGACGCAACTTTCTTCTGAATACGACATATGTTGGGGCAGGGCTCGCCGTGTCCGGGGCAATGGACCCCGCTATGCTTTGGGCTGCCATCGAGCAGCCAGGCTTAGCGCCCTATTTAACCGGGATGCGAATGGCGGCAACACCAGCCACAGCCTATCGTGCCTACCGCTCCAAAGTGGTTACGAATCCTGAAGTCACAACATGGGTCCAAGTGGATATTGGCAGCAGCTTTCCTGTTGAAGCTATCCAATTGTTTCCTGCTTCTGAGCGCATGTTCCCAGGGCGTGATCAGTACTATGCTGGCGAGGGCTTTCCGCTTCGATTCAAAATCGAAGCTTCGAATGACGCAAGCTTCGCCACTCCGGTAACCATCGCAGATTTTACGCATTCAGATTTTCCTGATCCCAAAGATAACATCACGCAATACTCGCAACATGGAGTAAGCGGCCGCTATGTGCGGCTCACTGCAACACGCCTGCGCTCTGTGAAAATCAGACCGGACGAGGGCGTTCCGATGGGTGGTGAGCTCAAAGACAGCCCCGATTTCACGCTGACCCTCGCCAAGATGGCCGTATTGTCAGGCGGCAAGGATGTCGCGGTTGGCTGCAAGGTCGTGGTCGATCCGGAGCACGGCAATGCCGAGCATGCTGGTCAAATTACCCGGCCTCCTCGTGAGGATGGCGAAGGCATCCATTACGACCGACCCCATGCGGTTACCAATCCATCTACCTGGAAGGCCGCGAAGTATCAGGCCATAGCGCCAAGAACAGGTGTCACTCTCGATGGCGGTGTATTTCAGACCGCGATGCAGAACAACATCGAGTATCTATTGACCTCCTACTCGACCGACGATCTCCTGCGTCAGTTCTACGAACGGGTTGGAAAGGTCAAGAACTTCAAGCCGGTTGGCTCGCAGATTTTTTGGGAAGAGGATCTCGCAGGTTCCAATGCTGGCCGTTTCCTGATGGGCGCGGCAAACACGATACGCTGGATCGATCATCCCGAATTGCGCCATCGAGTCAATGCGGTAGTAGACGGGATTGAAGAGTGCCGTCAGCCTAACGGCTACATCATGGCTTATCCCGAAGACACGATTTTTTATTCCGAGCGTGCGGCCTATACACGAGCGTGGCTCACGCACGGACTGCTCGAAGCAGCCTATGCGGGAAATGAGAAGGCGTTACCGATGCTGCGCGGCTACTATGACTGGTTCAATCAACAGTCGTTTTTGCCGGAGATGCTTCGCGGTGCAATCCAGGGCGGCCAGGGAATGGTGGCGAATACACGCATGGGAACAAGCCCATTGGGTAAGCCTGAGGACGCCCATGTAATCCAGCGGTACTACCAGGAAGACGCCTGGCTGAGGGGCCTGGCGAAACACGAGCAAGAGCAAGTATGGCAGTATCCATACGACCGGCCTCACTGTTATTTGCTGACCGACCTCGAAGCCTATCTCGACATGTACCTCATCACGGGAGATCCGCTCTATCACAACGCAGTGCTTGGCGCCTGGGAACTCTATCGCGCCCATTGGCAGCAAGCCGGCGGAAGCATCTCCATCATCGAATTTCAGGAAAATCCGCCAGACAGCAATTCTCTAACGAACAAACTCGGAGAACTCTGCGGCAGCAGTTTCTGGGTCTTCCTCAGCCAGCGATTCCGGCTTCTTCATCCAGACGATGAGCGTTTTGCAACAGAGATTGAAAAGTCAATCTACAACGTCGGCATGGCCAATCAGGATGGCTCGAAAGGCCTACGCTACCACACGATTTTGGAAGGCAAGAAAGAGAAGGCGACGCACGAGAACACTTGCTGCGAGGGGCAGGGAACTCGTCTGCTCGGCAGTCTTCCGGAGCATATCTTTTCCATCGCGCCGGATGGGCTCTACATGCATCTCTATGAGCCGTCAACGATTCGCTGGCAACAGAATGGACGACCGCTGGAACTGGCGGTAAAAACGCGTTTTCCCTATGAGACAGCAGTTCATTGCACGGTGAAAACAGATGCACCAACGGAAGCAAATCTGCGTATCCGAGTTCCCTCGTGGGCCGCAGGAGAAATGAGAGTGTCAGTTAACGGCAAGCATGCAGGTGCAGGCAAGCCGGGTACATATCTTTCACTCAAGCGCCAATGGGCGAATGGCGATACCATCGAGTTCACTCTGCCTGCAGTTATCCGCCTCAAGCGTTATACCGGCAGCGACCAGATTGCGGGCAAGAGCAGATATTCCGTTGAGTATGGCCCGATTCTTCTCGCTGCAGTTGGCTCCTCACACGTGGAGCTTTCCGTCGACAAAGGGCATGATGCAGAATATCTGGCCAATCATTTGGAGCGGATCGATGGTTCACCATTGCACTTCACTGTTCGAGGCAACCCAGGCCAGAAGCTCGTCCCTTACTGGCAGGTATCGGAAGAGGAATTCACTTGTTACCCGGTGGTAAGCTCTCTCGCATAGGCGGAACAGGTGGATTCAAGTACACATCCCCGATATTTTCTGCCAATGGATTGTTAGTATGACGCAACAGGTGAGCTGAAACATCGATATGCCAAGGAATGAGCGATTGAGACGACGCATCAACGCCGCTGCCTGTCTTTTCGGAAAACCACACAAGCTTCTTCTGACAATCACCTTTGGAATCATTCTATGCAATGTGATCTTCTGCACCCCGATCGCTGTTGCTGCGAATTACAAAGTCCAGCAGTGGCAGGCTGTTGAAATTGTGCTTACAAGTTCTGTAACATACGCAGACCCGTTTCAAGATGTAGATGTGACCGCGACCTTCACGAAATCAGGTAGCAAAGCGATAACCCGTCCGGCGTTCTGGGACGGAGGACGCACTTGGAAAGTCAGGTTCGCGCCGCCCCAAACCGGCTTATGGTCCATGACTACCAGTGCTACAGACGCGAGGAACAGCGGCCTGCATCATGTAACAAGAACCGTGCAATGCGACCCATATTCTGGCAATCTCGATATTTATAAGCATGGCTTTTTGAAGATCAGTGGCAATGGCCGGTATTTAACTTATGCCGATGGAACCCCGTTTTTCTATCTGGGAGATACGCACTGGATACTGTCTCACGAGAGATTCGATACTTCGAATGCGCCTGGTGTGGCCTCGCAATTTAAATACACGGTCGATAAGCGCGTCACCCAGGGATTTACGGTCTTCCAATCGGAGCCTGGCTGGCAGGCGCGCAGCGCCCAAATCAGGATCAATGAAGAAGCAATCACGGATGAAGAAGCAGACGCAGACTTTAAGCACGGATTTACAAGCGCCGACCTGGATGGCTTCGCAAATCTCGACCGGAAATTCAAGTACATTGCGGATCATGGCTTGGTACATGCCAACGCCGCGATTGATTGGGTACGAGATCCTGCGGACTTTCCAATTTTTACTGAGGCTTTCATGGCACGCCTCGCAAGATATTGGGTAGCTCGTTATGGAGCGTATCCGGTTATCTGGACGATTGCTCAGGAGATCGATAAGAACTACTACGGTGCATACGACGCCACAACGATTAAGAAGTGGTTTGCGGCCGCGCAGAGCATCGCGGACAATGACGCTTACCATCATCCTGTCATGCCTCACATGGAGAACACCGATCACACGACAGCCGCGAATTCGTGGTGGTCCGGCAAGTCGTATCACAGTGGCTGGGCCGTACAATGGCAGGGTGAATTGAATGATATGGACACTGCGAAAGGATTCTGGAGCGCTTCGCCAACCAAGCCTTCCGTGCTTTACGAAAGTGCCTATAACCATTTCTGGACTGATTCGAGAGGGGCGCTCGGGGCCGCTTACAAAGCCTTTCAATACGGTATGTACGGTTATGGTTACGGCGCGAACGGCATATGGAACGATATTTATTCTAGGCCCGGCCAACCCGGCGATTTCGGAACCGCATATGAAATGCCGGCTCATTACTTCTGGTGGCGCGACGGAGCTGACCTGGCGACCGGAGATCAGCTTTCCTACTTCAAGCATTTCTACACAAGCCTGGAATGGTGGAAGCTGGTCCCACGTTTCAACGATACGGCGTGGGGTTCTTTCGCTGATGCGTCCCGGTCGCTACTCTCCTCCGATGGACAACATACCTATGTCGTCTTTTTCTTCGGCAGCGGGACATCAACCGGCACATTGAATCACATGGAGAACCATTCCACCTATTTGGCCCAATGGTTCAATCCACGAGACGGACAGTACGAGAATATCGGCACAATTACACCGAGTGGCAGTCAATGGGTAATTCCAGAAAGACCGACTGCCGAGGATTGGGTTTTGCTGGTAAGAAATTCCGGCGCCGGCCACTCGATAACCCACCACGCGGCAGGACGATAATTTTTTATCGTTTTCATGACTGGCCAGCTCAGCTTTTTCAAGAATTCGACTGCTTCGGTATTTGCCGTAACGTTCTTTGTCAAGGATGGGGCGAAATCTAATATGCCTCGCACGCTGAGTACATAGGTCATTGCTCAGGACGTGTCTTGAGAGGTCGATGACAGACGACTGCTTATGGCTTCGGACGGATTGATGCAAGCACCTCTGACTTCAGAATCTTTCCACCTTCCTGGAGGACATAGAGGCGATTGGCGTCGAGGTTGCGGAACTGGTCAACCTGCCCGTTGAGCCAATGGACCTCCACCAAGTCGGCTTGCTTTGCCTGATCAAGGCCAAAGTGCAGGCGTAGGTCGTTCTGTGAAAAATAACTGCCTCCGCTGCGCAACTCGTCCATTTGCACGAGAGGCTTATTGCCATTGGAACTGGGGATAGTTACGATGACGCGACTTCCAATGCCGGAACGGTTGGTTTTGATGCCAATGAGTCTGAACTTGATCCAGTTGCGGCGCAGTGTTGAGTCGCAGCGAAGAAGTTGAGGTGTGGAGTTGATGCAATTAACCGCAACATCTATGTCCCCATCATTGTCGAAGTCGCCGAAGGCGCAACCGCGGGCCGGCGCGTTTTCAAGAATTCCCGGACCGCCTTTGTCGGTTACTTCTTCAGAGCGCCCGTTGCGCAGATTGCGATAGAGGTATTTGTGCTCAGCATATTTCAGGTCTGCTTTGGAGTTATCGACTTCCGGGTAGACGTGGCCATTCGACATGAGAATGTCAGGCCAGCCATCGTTATCCATATCAAAAAAACCTACGCCCCAACCGAGCAGGCGCGTATTGACGCCGAGGCCGCCGGGATAGGTGTGGTCTTCAAAATTTCCGTCGCCAAGGTTGGTGTAAAGCGAGTCAGTGTCGCCGGCAAAGTTAGTCTTGACGATGTCGAAGCGGCCGGCGTGGTCGTAATCACTGATGGAAACTCCCATGCCTGCCTGCGGTTTAGCTTCAGCCGAGAGAGCGGCACCTGCTTCGATGGCGATATCGCGGAAGGTACCGTCTTTCTGGTTGAGGTAGAGCGTTGCTGGCGCGGAGTCATTAGCAACGTAAATATCAGGCCAGCCATCATTGTCCAGGTCGGAAGCTGCGACACTGAGTCCATAAGTGCCAACAGCTGTCCACATACCTGCTTTTTGACTGACGTCCGTAAAGGTGCCGTCGCCGTTATTGTGATAGAGAATATTTTTGCCGCCGGGAAGACCCGGAGGACCGCAGGCGACGAGGATTCCTTTGTAAGTGCAAGGACCATCCTCAGGAAGCGGCGCGGTTTTGAGATCGAAGTCTACGTAATTGGCAACGAAGAGATCGAGGTGGCCATCGCGGTCGTAGTCGACAAAGGCGCATCCGCTGTTCCAGCGAATCTTAGGCCCGGGCTGAATCAGTCCGGCTTGCGCGGTGACATCAACGAAAGTTCCGTTGCCGTTGTTACGGTAGAGAGCGTTCTGACCGTAGTAGGTGACGAAGAGATCGTCGAGGCCATCATTGTTATAGTCACCAACGCAACAGGCCTGCCCCCATCCAGTTTTGTGCTCGAGTCCGGAGCCGAGGGTGACATCGGTAAATGTGCCATCGCGATTGTTTTTGAAAAGGCGGCAGTGCGGCTCCTGACCAGCGGGAAAGCCTTCGAGTCGCCATCCGTTTACAAAAAAAAGATCGACCCATCCGTCATTGTCATAGTCATAAAAGGCAAGGCCGCAACCGGTGGTTTCCAGCAGATATTTATTGTGATGTTCGCCACCGTAGATGGTTTTGGCAGTGAGGCCTGATTGCTGCGCGACTTCAACAAAGCTGACCCCGAGTGGAGTACCTTCAATGGGCGACTTGGGACCGGGCGGTGGCGGTGCGGGCTTGGCTTCGTAGATACGTTCTTGAGGGCCTATTTTGTTGGGGGCTTGTTGGACAGATTGCTGAGCCAGAGCGATGATGTCGGCGAAGGGTAATACCAAGGCTGTGCGGCTGAGCGAGTGAAGGAACGCGCGACGATTGATATTCTGACGGGCCAAAAGGGCTGTCCTTTCTATTTAGTGAGATCCGCCGCTTTGCGGTGGTTGGCTGTGTATATCGCTGCGAACGGCATCTCTGTGAACGTGAAACGGCGCGCTTTCGTTGGAAATTTCCGGATGCTTGCGGAGATATTCGAGGGAGTACGTTGGCGCTGCGGGATCGATGCGCTTGATGGTGTATTGCGCGGCTTCCATCTCAGCCTGGTGCTTCATGCCTTTGCGACGGTAGAGGATAGCAAGGTTGTAGTGCGCGGCGAGGTCGTCGGGGTCGATCACCTGCAATGCTTTGAACTGTGCGATGGCATCGTCGCCACGATGTTGTTGATAGTAGGAAATGCCCAGCTCACGGCGGGCATCGCGAGACTCGGGATATTGAGCGACTACTTTTTCGAGGTCGGCAATTTCTGCTTCGGAGTGACGCTGGCGGCGCTCGACTAGCGCCATGTAGTACAAGGCGCGTGCGTCGTCGGGATGAAGTGCGAGGGCCTTTTCGAGAGGCGCACGAGCTTCGTCGTATTTTTCCCAATCGATGTAGGTGAGGCCGAGGTTGATATAGCCATCCTTGTAGTTGGGACGCAGGCGGATAACCTGCTCGAAGGCATGAATTGCTTCCGCGTGCTGGAGCTGATCGAGATAGCCGATGCCGAGATTGTTCCAACGCATCCAGTCGGGATTGTCTGTAGTGAGCGGGGCTGTTGGTTGATTTTCGCCGATGTTCAGAACGCGGCTGCGGGAGGCAATTTCGACGACTGGATATGCGGGATGGTCAGGGCCAAAGATGTTGTTGAGGTAGCTTTGGCGCAAGTGGCGATAGTTGACTTGCGCACGGATAGTGACAGGGCCCTTGACGTTGGCGGGGATGTGGAACTGGTAGCGGATGAGAGTGGACCGGCCGGATTGAACCGAGTTGTCGTAGGCCATGGAGTGAATGGCAGAGACTACATGGTTGTCCACAAAATCTCCGAGGACATTGACGGGGCGGTTAGTGAAGCTATGTGCGCCCGGTTCCAGCATTCCGTCGGGTTTGAGGAACCCGCTTTTGTAGATCTCATTGCCGGCGGCATCGGTTACGGTGAACTGCGTCCAGGCTTCATAGAGGTCGCGGACTTCGGGAATGAGTGAGTGACCAATGTTCTTGTTCTGAACGATGACAATGGCTTCTACGTTGTCACCGGAATGCAGTATGAACGGCTCAGTGCCCACTGGGGCAATGAGCGGGCCGTTGTCGTCAATGCGGAGTGCGGTGATATCGACATTAAGATAGTTACCGGATTTGAGGAATTCGATGGTTTTGTCGAGCTGCTCATTGAAGCCATAGTAGAAGGGTACGGCTGTGTTGCCGGCGAGCCAGCGATGGGAGGCGAATGTGCCCTTTTTTGCTCCAGGCTCGGGAAGCGCGTTCGGCGCGCGTTCCATGTGGCATCCCTGGCATGTGGTGAAGTTGGCCGTATAGAACGTGAGTGGATTGCGGTCAGAGAATTTTGAGTTCTGCCATTCGTCATAAGCCGTGAATGCACGAATCCATTTGTATTCATTCAGCATGGGAGGCAGGTTGGCTTTATGGCACGCGGCGCAGAATTCTGGTGTGTGCAGGATGTCCTGCATGACGGCTTTGGAGTGGCGGTCGAGATGCGCGAGGATTTCTGAATCAGGTACGATGCCCGGGATGCGTTTGCCATTTTCATCGACGAGAACGGAAGGCACGGCCATGACGAATCCACCGTTGCCAAGTTTGGATTGCACACTCTGGATGGAGTGGCAGGTGGTACACGTGAGGCCATCGCTGTCCATTGCGCCGCGGTCAACATGGGCGTTTGTTGTCATTGCGCCGGCGAGAACGGCGATTGGATTGTGGCAACTATCGCAATGACGGGCAAACTCAATGCCTTTGGTGCGGAGCAGAATGTTGACGCTGGTGCGATAGAACGGCGTGCGGAAAGAGTTGGAGTGCAGCGCCTGACGCCATTGCTGGTACGCCTCCTGGTGACAATGACCGCAGTACTGCGCGTCTGGAAATGCGCTGGGCTCGAGAAAATCATTGCCTTCGACGGCGGCATTTCCGGGCAACGATATGTTTCCCTTTGCGAATGGATAGGCGTAAGTGGTGCGTATTTTGTCGGCGTAGGCTTTGCGGATTGACGCCTCATTATCGCGCGCATTTTGAGCGGCGTTCTGGCTACGCATCGACAAGGCGCAGAGGAACCCTAAAGGCAGAGCCAGTAGCACGATGCGCCTTCTGAAACTACGCTGCACAGTGGACACCTGAGGAAAGCCGCTTTAAAGTTCAGCGGAAGTATAGGTGAACTGTTTGGGAGTTGTATACCCACCGTTAGGATGACCCAGGCTCCAGTTATTGAGCTGATTTCAGAAGTGACTTGGCTTGCATCCGCTCGGCTTCGGCCTCTACGGTTTTGCCCTGCTTTTCCAGGGCGTCAGCCAAGGCGGTGTGGGCTTCAGCGTAGCTCCGGTCAAAGGAAATTGCATTGCGGAACTGAACAACAGCGTCCTCCAGTTTTCCGCTCGACATGAGAGTTTTGCCGGAGTTGGTGGCGACCTCGGCGCGCTGCAGATTCATGTGCGCACGCATAAGGTCCGCGGCGACCTTGCGTTCTTCGACGGCTTCGGCGGTTTGGTTTTGCTTGACCAGAACGGCGGCTAAGATCAGGTGGGAATCGGCCTGGTCTGGCAGCAAGCGTATGGCTTCCCGCAATGCGTGGACTGCTTCGGGAAGCTTGTCTAGCTTGTTGTAGATGCTGCCCAGAGTTGCCCATGCGTCGCCGTTATCTGGATGCAACTTGAGCGATGCCTCTAACTGTTGCGCCGCCTCTGGATAGCGCGCAACCTGCATGTAGAGCAGGCCCAGAACGTAGGGCGGTTCGTAGCCCTGTGGATTCAGTTTGGCGGCCTTTTCAAGTTCGGGAATTGCATTTGTCGCATCGTCCTGCAGCTTATACGCAACCCCGAGATCGTAGTGAAGCTGTGGCGAATCGGGGGAGACTGCGATAGCAGCTTTCAATTCGTTAGTAGCGTCTGCGATCTGGTTGATCTGAATATAGGCTGCGGCCAGATCTTGATGTGCCGTGGCATTGTCAGGCTTGAGTGCAATGGCGCGCTGGAGATAGGGGACGGCATCTGCTGCTTGATGCGCTTGGGTCAGTGCAACGCCAAGATTAGTCAGTGCCTCAGCGTTTTTTGGCTCGGTCTCAACCGCACGCTTGAGCAGGGGAATAGCGTCCGCTACGTGATCTGTTCGCTGCAGAACAACCGCGAGTTGATAAGCAGCTTCCGACGAACTCGGTGCGAGCTCTACTGCATGTTGCAGGATTGGCATTGCCTGATCGTCCTGTCCCGCATCCGCAAAGGCTTTTCCGGCGGAAAGGGCAATATGTGGATCGGAAGGCGCTAGGTTGTATGCCTTCATCCATTCATCGGCTGCCGCTGTATTCTGTTCAGCCCGGAAAGCAAAGCCAAGATGAAGATGAGCGCCGGCAAAATCCTCTTTGAGACGAATCGCCTCCGAGAACTCCTGTTCGGCGTGCGACCAGTCTTTCTGCTGTGCATAAAGCGAACCAAGATCATCGTGGAGTTCTGCGCTGCCCGGTTCTGCGGATACGGCTTCCTTCATTTTGATCGTTGCGGCAGTTTTCTGCCCGGTGGCTGCAAGTGCGCGGGCATATGCTGCCAGCACAGTGGATGGTAGCGGATGCCGTTCTGCGTCGGCTGTTGTTTCAAGCCTGGCGAAAATGGGGATGGATTTTGCTGCGGCGCCAGAGTGCTCATACGCGATGGCGAGATTCATCTGGGCGGAAGTGTCCCCGGACTTAAGGGCAAGAGCCTTTTCGAGCTCGTGTATGCCTGCTGCCCACTCGCCTTCGCGTATGAGTACTGCTCCGAGCGCACTATGCCCCTGCTCAGCAGAAGGTGCAAGGCGCGTTACCGCTTCAAATTTCAATTGTGCAGTTTTGAGATCGTTGCGATTAAGAGCCGAGACACCCTCGCGGTAGTCCGCATCGGCCTGCCTCAAGCTGGTTGGGGGCTCTTGTGCTGAAATGAGTTTCACAATGCATACGGGACTCAGAATGACCGTAAGTATCCATCGTGATTGAAAGCGAAAAAAGTGCATTGCGGAAACCCAACACATTCTACCGTGCACTTTTATGAGAGGAAAGAGCTATAGCACGCAGTGTGCAAGAGTGTCACATACTGTCTAAGGCGCATTATTTTTAATGTTACTAACCAAGTAAGGATAGATTTCAATATGCGCCAGCATACACGGAAACATTGGTGCGACACCTTGAGAAGTTGGCCGCTACACACCTGTAGCTACTACGAAGTACTGAGTGTCCTCGTTTCCCGGATTATGTACTCCGTGCAGTTCGCCGGAACGAACATATGCCGCAGCTCCTGCCCCGATCACTGTCGTCGTTCCCTCAATCGTTACGGCCAGCTGTCCTTTCATCATCAGAAACATTTCTTCATGCTCATGGCGATGTGGTGGATGTGGTGAACTTCCGGGCGCGAGGGTCGTTTCGTGAACTTCCAGGTGATCGCCGGAGTGTGTCATGCCATCCACGATAGCCCGCGACGCATTTTTGCCATTCTGCTTTACGGGCAACTGGTCGTAAGGCGTAGCAAAGGACTTGATTGGGTTGACATCGGGCGCGGAAAATACCGCTCCGGTTGCAGCGAACACCGGAGCGGCCAAAAGGATTGATCTTCTAGTTGCGTCCAAGGGAACCTCCAATTTGAAACCTATTCGGAATGAGCTAGTACGGCTGTTTCATGGTCATTGCTTCTTCCAAAGTGATGCGCTTCTTTGTGCGGTAGGCAAGATTCGCCATATGCGCGGCAACTGCGGACTGATAGCCAATCTCCACGGGAGCATTCGTCTTTTTGTTGCGTGACCGGATGCAGTCCATCCAGTTCTGCATGTGGTTAACGCCCTGCGCTTCGCCTTTGATCGCAGCGCCGTCGGGACGGTTTAGCTTCTCAGGGTAGTAATTGATGCCTCCAGCGTACTTCCCGCTTACCATATCCGTTGCGCCGCTTATGTGCTCGATGGTTCCGTCACTGCCTAGGAAGTGCTCACCGAGGCCATAGCGGCTGTTGCTGAAGGTGGATTGCCACTGAACGATAAGATCGTTTGGATATTCGAGCGAAACGCTGATAGTGTCCGGCACCTGGCGCCCATCTTTTTCCGAGAAGACGCCGCCCATCATCGTGGCTGCTACCGGTTCCTTCAAGTCCAGCGCGGTGATGATCCATGCAATCTGGTGGACCATGTTCTCCGTTATGTTGCCGCCTGAAAACTCCCAGTAGAGACGCCAGTTCAGGTAGCGCTCCGCGCTGAAGGCTTCCTTCGGACGATCATTCAGGAAGAGCGAATAATTCACATGATCCGCATTGAGGTCTGCTGGAATCGGCCGACGCCATTGCGGCTGGCCATGGCGCGAGTTGCGGCTCATCCATGACTGGACCATGGTGATTTTCCCTGCCAGGCCCTGCTGAATCCACTGTCGGGCATCGACAAGCGCGCCTTCGCTCTCATGCTGCAGGCCAACCTGCACCACTTGCGAAGATGCGTTGGCTATCTTGCGGCAGGTCACCGCTTCGGCAATGTCCCACGTCATTGTTTTCTCGCAGTAGAGGTCCTTGCCGGATGCGATTACGTCTTGAAAGTGCTTGGCGTGCAGGAAGAGCGGCGTTGCCACGATTACGGCATCAATGTCCTTGCGGTCCAGAAGCCGGCGCGGATCGTCATACATCTCGGCGTTGGGTACGATGCTCTTTGCTTCATCACGCCGACGGGAATAGATATCGGCAACTGCAACGCACTCCGCCCCCGGAACCTTGACAGCATCCTTCAAATCCTGCTGGCCGCGCGAGCCTACGCCAATTATGCCGAAACGCACACGATCATTTGCACCCAGCGCGCTTGCCCTCGGATAGGTAGCGAGCATGGCGGCTCCCGCAGAGACGCCTCCAATAAACTCTCGTCTGTTCATGTAGTTTTTCTCCTTGATAATTGCGCGATGAGTTATGCAAGTGCTCCAGCGGTTTGCAATGCGGCTTTCATGCCTGCCCAGCTCTGCCGCGTTGAATCCTCGGGCGAACTTCCGCCGTGCCAGTGTGTCTCAAGACTTACGGTCAGGTGATATCCCATCGCCTTGAATGCTTTGAACTGACCGACCCAGTCAATGACACCCTTTCCTACAGGCGCCCACTCGTAGCCACCGCCCGGCTTCATCACCGTATCCTTGCAGTGGCAGTGTCCGATTCGATTCTTGGGGAGCAGGTTCCATCCATCAGGGAAAGGTTTTTCTCCCAGGGCAGCTGCATTCCCAGGGTCCCAGTTCAACATGAAGTTCTTGGATGGGATAGCGGCAAGCAGTTTCGCCGCTTCGGTTCCGGTGCCGCTGTTGCAGGACATTTCGTTTTCGAGAATGAAAATCATGCCGTGGCTATCCATTTCGGCGGCAGCTTCCTTCAGCTTCGCGTTGATGGCATCGCGATAAGGCGCCGGATCGTCCAAACGCCAGAAATCAAAACCACGGATACGGTCCGTGCTAAAAATTTTGGCCATCTCGATACTTTTCTTCAGAACTTCTTCCTGCTGCTGGAAGACCGAACTCATATCAGGTTTTGCCTGGCCTTCCCGCTTCTTAGAGATGGGCGCTCCTGGCCAGTCTGCCTTAAAGAGCGGGCTGGCAATATCGGTGACCCGGAGTTTGTATTTGTCCAGGATGTGACGCGCCTCGTCGATCTCAGACTGGGTAAGCGCGAAGAGGTTCTTCTTCCACATGCTTCTTACCTCAACCCATTCCATCCCGAAATCGTTGGCTGCTACGGAACAGGCATGATCAAAATCTGGAGAAATTTCGTCGGTAATTACGGCAATCCGAAATGGCGACTTCAAGCGAGTGCCTTCCGTTGCACGTAAACAGCTCGGCATTGCCGCGAGTCCCAAAGCCGCTCCTCCACCCACCAGAACACTACGACGATTCATCTGAGGCATTTGCCTTCTCCTTCTTTTCCTGTGTGCCGTCATCAGAGAGCCTCATCTCCCAACACCTTTGGGAGATGAGGCTCTCTGCGGATCCCATTCTGAAACTTCAGAAGGTGATCTTTCCGGATAGCTCCATCTGCCGGTTATTCGAGGCTCCGCCACTGTTGCCGTTGATCTGGCCGAAGTCTCCGTTGCTTACACTGCTGCTTGGGTTGCCAAACGTTGGAGTGTTGGTAAGGCTAAAGGCCTCTGCGCGAAGCTCCAGAACCACGCGGTCGGTGAAGGAAATATGCTTGCCCATGGACGCGTCCCATCCAAACCATCCGGGACCGATGAACCCATTTAAACCAGTGTTTCCCAGCGCAGCCGTTGTTGGTTGACTGAATACCGATGTATCAAACCACGGAGAGGATGCGCCGATACCCTTCAGTGCCTTGAAGTGGCCGTTAATATTTGCCAACTGTGTGTTGCTAGGTGCATTCAAACTGTTCGCGCTGGCAGTTACGCTAAATGGAGTTCCAGATTCAACAGAAATTACGCCGTTGGTCTGCCATCCACCAAAGATGGCAGCAGGAACACCCGAGTTCAGCCACTTCTTGTTTTTACCAAAGGGGAACTCATATACATAGCTTTGAACGAACGTGTGTTTACGGTTATTACCCAGAACCGCATAGTTACGCTGGAAGTCGACATAGATCGACGTTCCACCCACGCCAGTACTATTCGAGGTTACATAACCAAGTGCTTTTTGGAAGGTGTAAGACGTGGTGCTGGAGAGTCCATTTTCGAAGTTATGTTGCAGTTTCATTTGGAGTGAGTGGTAGCTGGAACTGGCCTGCTTGTACTCGTACATAACACTGGCTGTTTTGCCCCACTCCACATACAGCGGCTGTCCCGCGGCACCGGCACCCGGCACAAAGCCCGCATTCATGTTGTATTGCTGCGGCTGTCTTACGCCCACATTGCCCACATAGGCCACGTCCAGCACAAATCCGTGGTACAGCGACCGCTGCACGGAGGCGTTCCACGACTGAACGTAGGGCGCCTTCCACTCAGTGTTGACAACGTTATAGGAGGTTCCGATGGGAGCATTTGTGATGATGCCCGTTGATGGGGTCGGAATTACAACAGGCGGTGCAAAGCCATTCGCCATGGACGCCGGTGTGCCATCAGGCTCCACCGCCTGTAAATAGCTGCTGGTAGCGCTGTACACATTGTTCTGCTTCAGCGGATAGTTCACAGCATAGTTGTTCAGATTGTCAGGCCACGGAATATAGCTGATGCCATACCCTGCGCGAAGCACCGTCTTGTCATTAGCTCGGAAGGCAACACCGAGGCGCGGCGCGAAGTACACGAAGCGGGTCTTCATGCCCAGGTTCAGAGGATTATTGCCAATGCCCGCGACAATCAGCGAATTGGTATCGGGATCATAGTTGGAATAGTCGCCCGCTCGCTGCGGGTCCGGCGGAATATAGAGCTCCCAGCGCAACCCTGCAGTGACAGTCAGTTTGGGAGTAGCCTGCCACGAGTCCTGACCGAAGGCGAAGATCTGCGTTTCCCTCCACGATGCATCGTGGACGCCTACGTCACGACCCATCTGGTTGGGAATATCCAGCAGAAACGATGCCATGTCGTTCGCCTGGCCAGTTTTGTTGGTGCCACCTTTCAAGGCGGTCTGTCCATCGCGGAACTGAAGGACGCCACGCGGGCCGTATACTTGCCCCTGGAAGAGGTCATCACGAATGCGGCGTATATCGATGCCGAATTTGGTGCTGTGATTACCTGTAATCTTCGTCCAGTTGTTCACCACATCGATGTTGGTTTCGCCGCGGTTCCAAGGATAGGAAGAACCGGAGCCGATCAGAGAGCCGGAGTAGTTTCCTAAATCAATAGTGGTGATTCCGCTGGTGAAGGCATCCAGGTTGACGCCGGGAATGCCGAGGGCCGTCGTAGCTGTAGTCCCGTAGTCCAGCGGGAAGGCCGTGTTCTTGTAATGGTTCAGACCAAGGCGCAGTTCGGCCAACAGAGTCGGTGAGAAGACATGCGTATAGTTCAAAGCCGTGTTATATGCAGTTTGTGTTCCCTTTGCTCCGCTGGTCGGGCCGCCTGCTAATCCAAAAAGACTGCTTTGGAACTGATCCACTTTTTGCCAGCTATAGCGATAGGATAGGTGGTCGTTGCCGAGAAGCGTGTCGTCAGCTTTGATGTCGAACGAGTTCACATCGCGCGTGGAGTTCGTTGGCCCTGCATAGTTACTGGTCAAACCGGCTCCCGCTACGTTCGGTAGAGGAACAAGCGCCAGAATATTCTTGGCGATCTGGCTGATGCGTCCCGGATCCATCGTATTTGGCACGCCGTTATAAGAAATTTGCTGGCGTCCGGTGCCATCTGCATTCCCAGTGTCCGGATCGTAGACGACCGTGCTTCCCACAGCCGTGAAGTCGCCGTTGCGATATGCGGTTGTCGGCACCGTGGCGGAATTCTGTTGCCCTTGATGGTCACTGATACGCAGAAAGTCTCCAAAGATGAAAAGCTTGTTATGGATGATTGGTCCGCCTGCGTTAGCGCCGTAGTAGTTGTAGGTGCTTCCCGGCAGCTTCTCCGGATGGAAGTAGTTCTTGGCATAGAGAGCACTCACGCGGTTGAATTCATAAAGGCCGCCATGGATTTCGTTAGTTCCCGACTTGAGAATCACATCCGTGACTGCGCCGCCAGCGCGCCCGAACTCTGCCGCATAGTTGCTGGTTGCAACGTTGACAGTCTGAATCGCCTCGCTTGGAGGAATCAGAACCTGGAGCAAGCCAGAACGCTCGTTGTCATCTACACCTTCAATGAGCGTATTGTTTGACAGACGTGACTGGCCGTTCACTTCAGTAGAAAGAGAAGCGGCCGCATTGAAAAATGTTGAGTGAACAAAGTGCGGCTTCGTTGCTCCAGGAACAAGCGCGATGACACCCTGAAAGTTGCGATTGGTAGCGAGAGGCAGATTCTCTGTTTCCACAGAAGAGATGTCGATGCTTACGTCGGCCCGATCTGTCTTCAATGCAGGGGGCTCCTCGGTAACGTGGATGCTCTCAGTAACAGAGCCGGGATGCAGGGCAAGATCAACACGAACCGTACTGTTGACCACGACTCCCACATGTTCGGAGACAACCTTGCTAAATCCGTTTTTCTCTACGGTCACGCTATAGGTTCCCGGTTGAATCGCTTCAAAATCGAAGTTGCCGCTGGCATTGGTTTGCGCAACATTGCTGATCCCGGTAACGGTTTCCGTGATGGTCACGGTCGCGTCAGGGATGATCGCGCCTGTTGTATCGGTGATTGTTCCCACCATGTTTGCAGTCACAGCCTGCCCTTTGACCCCGGAGGGAGAAAACACTATTACTGCCAGCAAAAGCAGGAGAGCATACAAGTCTCGCTTCAACATCACTACCTCCTCAAAAACGTTTTTTACTGTTCTTACGGACCATCAGCCTGCCATCGTGCATCGAGGAGTTGGGAGGCATGTACTCGTTTCCGTGCTCACAGAACCGCAATCCATACGTTGTCTGTTTGCATTTCAATGAATAGACAACGTTGTCGTTATTTCCGCAGGAAAATCTAGTCTGCCGAAAGAATTTTTGTCAACTGGAAAATTGAAATTATTCACCCCTACATGCTTGGGGCAAATGTGGAGTTTTCAAAATAAATCGATTTTGTTATTTAAAATCAGATATTTATATTATTCAATCGTTTGCATGAGAAGTGTTATTGCAAACAAATTGACAAGAAGTGAAGGCTGAGCATACTATCTTGTTCCGTTGAGACAACGTTGTCTATTCTGCACAAGTAAATACAAATTACGTTGGGGTGTTGATGATCACCAGATACTCAGAAATGCCTATGGGACTGAGCGCAATTCATCGCGGAAAAGCTGCGTGGCGCGCGGCCTCTCTTCGGCATTTGCCGTGTATAGAACGTACTCAGCAGAAGCGTAATCGTATTGACTTCATAGCTGCTCTCCATCCGTATGACACGGAAATCACCTCTGTCTTTGGACCGAAGCTTGTAGATTGATGACAGTCATGCTCAAGAAATCAAATGGTCCAACGCTGGTAGATGTAGCCCGCGAAGCTGGTGTCTCGGTGAAAACAGCATCGCGTGCGCTGAATGATGATCAGGGGATCGCACCGGATACCGCCAAAAAAGTTCGCGCTGTGATGTCGAAGTTGGGGTATCGCCCCAACGAATTGGCGCGAGGCCTCAAGGGGCGAAAGTCGGCAGCAATTGGCATGGTCGTGCCGAATCTCGCGGATCCGTTTTGCGCATCCGCTGTACAAGCAGTCCAGGAAGTGGCTAGGAAAAATGGGCACGTAGTCATACTGACAAGTTCTGGCGGAGACGAAGCGTTGGAGCGGGAAGAACTGGAGATTCTCGTTGGACGCCAGGTGGATGGCCTGATCATTGCCCCCGCGGATGGGAGAACGAATACCGCTGAATCTTTTACGTCCGCCAACATACCGGTTATTTCTTTCGATCGCCCAATCGATGATTCCAGCATCGACAGCATTACCGTAACTAACCGGGACGCAGTGCGCGAAGCGACTGAACATCTGCTATCGCATGGCTACAAGCGCATTCTTGCCATTGGAGCGCGCCCCCATCTCTATACAGGGTCAGAGCGCGTGGCGGGATATATCAGCACAATGAAACGCGCGCACCGAAAAAGCGAAACCTACCTGGTCGAAAACGAAAGCGACCTTTCCCCGGATATTATTCGAGATCGCCTGATGAAAGGGCCCGGAAAGGTGGATGCCATTCTCACCTTGAATGGCGTTACAACAATGGTTGTTCTTCGTGTGTTGCGCCAATTGGGCAAACGCCCTGGCAGTGACATTGCACTAATTTCCTTTGATGATTTTGCAATGGCTGAGATCCTCACTCCAAGTCTCACCGTGGTGCGCCAGCCGGCTGCGGAGCTGGGACGACGCGCGGCAGAATTGTTGTTTACCAGGATGCAGAGTAAGAAGGCGCTGCCGCGTCAGGAAATTGTGCTTTCGACAACATTTCACATCCGCGAATCCTGCGGTTGCAGACAGAACCTGGAAACCCCTCCGGGTATCTTCAGATGATTTGCCACACTCGGTGGCCCGCTCACCGAGAAAAAGGATGGAACAACGCCGTGCGGAAAATTCAACGTTTCTTTGTGATGATTGTGCCTGTTGCCGTGCTGTGCCTTTGCCTGCAAGCCCAGCGCCATGGTGATCCTCCAAAACTATGGCAGGAAAAATATCCGTCACAAATGGACCGGCTGCAAGCCATGACTATTCTTCCGCTGAATGAATGGCGTTTTCATGATGCGGATATCCCACACGGTGAAGACGCATCCTTGGACGATTCAGGCTGGAAGAGCATGACGCTGACCTTTAACGAGCGGCGTAGTGGTGATTCGGGGCCATCCTCAGAACAGCGAGGTTGGTATCGCACAACGTTGGTGGTACCGCCAACTATAGGTGGCAAAGACGTGCGCGGCGCCAGGCTGAAACTTGTGGTGAGATTTTCCCGAGACGGCCGCGTATTTTTGAACGGCGGTCTGGTGGCACAGGGTGATGGCCGTACCCTGGACCCGATTCTGATTACCAATAAAGCCGAACCGGGCCAGAGGATTCAGATCGCAATCAAGACTCCGTTCCATGAACCGGCAGGCCGGCTGCTAGGCGCGAGAATCGCCGTAGATTATCCCGGACAGCCTGACCCCGGATTTTTACGCAGTGAGATTCAAACGGCTGAGGCGATTATCAGCGGCTTTCCTGATGGCAAAGCAGGGCGAGAGCAGCAGCTGGATAAGGCCGTACAAGCGATAGATTTTGCGGCTCTAGACAAAGGCGATCAGGTAACCTTCGCGCGTTCGCTGGATGCAGTGGCGAACAGCCTGCAGCCGCTTAACGCATGGATGAAGCAGTTCAAGGTCAGGTTAGTTGGGAATGCGCATATCGATATGGCATGGCTTTGGCCCTGGACGGAGACGGTGGAAGTGGTACGGGATACATTTGGCACTGCGCTGCAGCTGATGAATGAATATCCCAGCTTCAAATATACCCAGTCCAGCGTGCAGGACTTCTCATGGCTTGAAGACAAATATCCTGCGGAGTTTCAGGAAATTCAGAAGCGCGTGAAAGAAGGCCGTTGGGAGCTTGTCGGTGGCATGTGGGTAGAGCCAGACCTGAATATGCCGGATGGGGAGTCGCTAGTTCGCCAACTTCTAGTAGGAAAGCGTTATTTCCAGCAAAAGTTCGGCGTAGATGTGAACATTGGCTGGAACCCTGATTCCTTCGGCTATACGTGGCAGTTACCACAGATTTATAAGAGGTCGGGTTTCGATTCCTTCGTTACCCAGAAGATGTCGTGGAATGAGACGACGGCATTCCCTTACAGGCTTTTCTGGTGGCAGTCCCCAGATGGCAGCAAGGTGCTGACCTATTTCCCGCACGGGTATAACGGCACAACCGAGCCTGTGGGCTTGGCGAACGATGTCGCGTACTATGCGCCATTAACACACTTCCCGGAAATCATGCAACTCTATGGAGTCGGTGACCATGGAGGCGGCCCAACACGGCAGATGGTCGATGAGGCAATCAGACTGGAAGAGCCTTCCACAGTTTTCCCGAAGGCTGAATTCAGCACGGCCCGTGATTTTTTTGATGATGTACGACAGTCTCTCAAAACGGGCAGTCTTACACTGCCGACATGGAACAATGAGCTTTATCTGGAGTTTCATCGTGGATGCTACACGACGCAATCCGAAACCAAGAAGCAGATTCGGCATAACGAAGAACAATTGGAGAATGCCGAAAAATTTGCGGCGCTTTCTTTCCTTGAAACTGGACAGCCATATTCCAACACCGAATTTGAAGGAATATGGAAGAAGGTTCTGTTCAACGATTTCCACGATATTATGCCCGGATCGGGCGTGGGCAATAACTATGTAGAAGCGCTTGCCAGCTTGAACGATGCGGGCCTTGCAAGCGACAAGATTCTTAATCACTCGCTGGATCGCCTCACAGCGAAAATCAATACGCAGGGGCAAGGAGTTCCGTTTGTCGTCTTCAATCCTCTGTCATGGAAACGGACCGAGCCTGTAACCGTGGAAGTTCACTCTCCCGCGCAGGGAGAGGAGTTAGAAGCAATCGGCGCAGATGGGCAACCACTGCTTTCGCAAGTACTTTCCATGAATAACGCAACACAGAGAACTCGCCTGCAGGTAATGGTCCCGGATGTGCCATCTCTCGGTTATGCGGTGATTCACGTCGTCCCCGTGCAGCACGCCATGTCTATAGCCTCATCGCTGAAGGTGGATGGTACAACGATTGAAAACCAGTTCTTCCGTATGAAGATTGATCCGGCTACCGGCTGCATCACAAGTCTGGTTGATAAAGCAGATAATAAAGAAACTGTAGCTTCGGGTGGTTGTGCCAACCTGCTGCAGACCTTTGTTGACTTGCCGCCGATTCAGGATGCATGGGAAATCAAGTTTGACGAGAAGAGCTGGGACCTTAAGAATCCTGAAGAGGTCAAAGTCGTCGAAAATGGTCCTGAACGTGTCGTGGTTCGGATCAAGAACAAATTCCAGAACTCGGACTTTGTTCGGGACCTCGTTGTGTACCCGGATGTTCCTCGCATCGATGTGCATACGCAAGTCAACTGGCATGAATCGCACATTCTGCTCAAAGTCGGGTTCCCTGTGAATGTGCAAGCGACCAAGGCCACCTTTGAAATCCCCTATGGCACCATTGAGAGGCCTACCACACGCAATACACCTGCCGAACAGGCACAGTTTGAAGTTCCTGCGCAGCGTTGGGGAGATATTTCCGATGCAACGATGGGCGTGAGCTTGCTCAACGCCAGCAAATATGGATACGACGCGAAGGACAACGTAATTCGGTTATCGCTGCTTCGGTCACCAACCATGCCGGCGCCGGATGGCCACATTGCGGACCAGGGTTTCCATGAATTTACTTATTCGCTCTATCCACACGGCGGTAACTGGAAAGACGGCGGCACAATGCGGCAAGGATATGAGCTGAATTATCCTCTCATTCCGATTGAAGTTGCGCCGCATGCCGGAACATGGTCCGCAAAACGCTCCTTCCTGTCCGTTGAGCCGAGCAATGTGATTGTGACTGCGCTGAAGAAGGCGGAAGATAGCAATAACCTAGTCCTTCGCTTCTATGAATTTGAAGGCAAACCCGCCAACGTGCGCTTGCGCCTTCCCGAATCTGCTGACAGCGCAGCAGAGACGAGCCTGATGGAGAAACCGGAACATCCCGTTGAGCTAAAGGACAAACAGGAAATCACAATTTCCACGGAACCTTACGCGATTAAGACAGTAGCAGTTTCTTTCTCATCGGCGACAAACTGAGATAACTGCGGGATTCGTAACTGGAAATAAATTGTGTCGGACATTTGTACAGACGGTTGCGAGGGATGCTTGAGTAGAAAACTGTCCGGTTTTCGTTGGTGGGTGATAGGGCTGATCTTTCTCACTGCTCTCATCAACTTTCTCAACCGCCTTGCAGTTGCTGTGCTGGGTCCGGTGATAACTGTGCAGCTAGGCATGTCCAACTCCCAATTCGCCGCCCTGACTACGTCGTTCCTGATTGCGTACACGGCGAGTCAGGGCCTTTCGGGAATGCTGTATGACAGGATAGGAACAAAGCTGGGCTTCGTAATTTCTGTCGTTGTCTGGTCGCTTTCTTCAATGGCTCATGCGTTTGCAAGAGGACTTGTCAGCTTATGCGGTTTGCGGTTTATGTTGGGCCTGGGGGAAGGCGGCACCTGGCCCGGAGCCGCGAAGGCTATTGCCGAATGGTTTCCGGTGCGAGAACGCGCTCTGGCCATGGGAATCTGTAACAGTGGAACCGCAATAGGCTCCGTGATTGCCACGCCGGTAATTCTATGGATTGAGGTGCGATTTGGATGGCGGATAACGTTTCTAGTCATTGGCGCATTAGGGCTTCTTTGGTTGATTTTGTGGCTTTGGTCGTACAAGCCAGTGGAAAGCAGTTCGGAATTAAATACAAAGGCCTCTGTCATTCCAAACAACTCCGAGCCATCGAGTGCGTTGCAGAAGATTCCATGGCTCCAGCTCTTGCGCCGCCGGGAGGCATGGGCCGTCATCATGGCGCGCTTCTTCGGCGATCCTGTCTGGTGGTTTTACATCACATGGCTGCCACTCTACTTGTTTCGAGTGCGACATCTTAGCTTGCAGGAAATCAGCCTTTTTGCCTGGATGCCATTCGCCGCGGCCGATGCCGGCAGCCTTTTCGGAGGATGGTTGTCGGGCTATCTCATTCATCGAGGGTGGAGCGTAAACCGGGCGCGAAAGGCTGTCCTTCTTGGAGGAATGATATTGATGTGCTGCGGCATTCCTGTCGCTACTACACATAGTGTTCTATCCGCGCTCGTGCTCATCGCCGTGGTTTTATTTGGCTATCAAGCATGGATCGGCAACGTGCAGACTCTTCCAAGCGATTATTTTCCGTCGGTTGCAGTCGGCTCTGTCATGGGAATGGGTGGGGTCGGAGCGGGCATTGGCGCCATGTTGTTAACGCAGGCGACAGGATTGACTGTTGATCACTATTCGTATGCACCTGTACTGATTGTGGCAGGCTTGCTGCCAATCGTTGCAACCATTGTTCTGTTCCAGCTTGGGAAAACAATTCGGCCAATATCGCTCTGAAAGAGAAAGCGCGAATGGAAGAAAAACTGCGTCACAGAGAGGATGAAATTACATGCACAATTATCTGGACTTGAGTGGCAAGATCGCATTGGTTACGGGCGCATCATCCGGCATCGGAGCTGCAACGGCAGCTCTTTTTGCTGAACTGGGAGCTCGCGTCGCGATCGGATTTCACCGCAATCAAAACGGAGCGGAACAGGTCCAAAAGCAGATTGTATCGATGGGCGGAGAGGCAATCCTTTGCAACGCTGACCTTTCTCATCCTGCCGGAGTCGAATCCCTGGTTGCGCAAGTCACTAGGGAACTTGGTTCCGCAGACATTCTGGTCAATAATGCGGGCTCCCTTGTGGAGCGCCTTCCGATTCTGGAACTGACCGCAGAGAGACTGGACGCGGTGATGGACCTGAATCTGAAGAGCGCAGTGTTGTGCACGCAGAAGGTTGTGGCCGCCATGATTGATCGCAAGAGCGGCACGATCATTAATATCGGCTCGATAGCTGGACACAATGGAGGTGGTCTTGGCGCCGGTCCGTACGCCGCGGCGAAGAGTGCTCTGATGACCTACACGAAGTCGCTTGCGAAGGAGTTGGCACCACATGGCATCCGCGTCAATTGCGTTTCTCCTGGAGTAATCGACACTCCTTTTCACGAGATATTTTCTACACCTGAGATGATGAGCAATTTCGTCAAGATGATTCCGCTTGGTCGTGTGGGTACTTCTCTGGAATGTGCAAAGGTAATTGCTTTTCTAGCCTCCGATGCCGCCAGCTATGTGACAGGTGAAACCATCGAAGTCAATGGTGGACAATTGATGCTTTGATGCAGCAGGAGCAATGGAATACCTTCTCAAGAACACTCCGCAGGAGGAGATTATTCAAGCAATTGAGACGGTCCATCAGAGTAAGCTCTGCGTTTCGCCTGAGATCACAAGGCGGCTGACAGAGACAATCGCCCGGCAGGAACTAAGTCAGCGAGCACTTGAGGTGCTCAAACTTGCTGCTAATGGGCTGACGAATAAAGAAATTGCCGAACGTCTCTTCATCACATCAACCGGACCTGCGGGGTTTTACGTTGGTTGCTGACTAGCTTTCCGGCAGATACTCGATCAACTGCATGAAGCCGAAATCCATGTGCATCTGCTGATGGCAATGAAAGAGTGATGGCCCCGGATTCTCCGCAACAAAGTCCACGTCAATTCTGGAATAGGCATCCACATTCACTACATCTTTGAACACGCCGGACATCGGCTTGCCGTTGATTGCAGCCAGTTCAAAGCTGTGACGGTGCAGATGCATCGGATGTGCTTCGCCGGTCGTATTGAAGAAAGCAAGCCGGTAACGATCGCCCTTCGTCACCTTTAGCGGAGCAATCTCCGGATAGGCGCCGCCGTTAATCGTCCATAGGTCCATGCCGTTTTTCCCTGCTGTCTTTTCAAACACCATCGGTACGCGTTGAGTAAAAGCCGCTGCAGGAGCCGCATGAGCAAACAACGCATATGACCAGTCGTTCTTGCCAGGAGGAGTCCACATGGCAGAGCCTTTCTGCCCCGCATACTCAATCGGCAAGCCAAGCCCCTTGCTGCGGTCCTCATCATCCATAGCACCCAGCATCCACACGCCGGGACTGTTCATCTCGACAACCGCATCCACCCGCTCCGCTACCGCAAGGGAGATCACATTCACCAGCTGCGGAGAGGGAACCGGATTGCCATCCAGCGCAATCACGCGGAACTGGTGATTCGGCAGCGCAATCTGTACATCGCGAGTAGCACTCGCATTCAGAAAGTGAAACAGCACGCGCTGTCCCTGCTTCACATGCAGCGGCTCATGTGCAGAGGCGAGCTTGTCATTAAAGGAGGCAAAGCGATAGCCCACTTCATGGCCCGTCAAAGGAGTGCCTGCATGCGTAATGGAAGGCTCCCAGTGATGCACTGCCAGAAAGACCTCATGGTCATAAGCGCCAGCTTCGCCGCTCTTCGGCTCAATATAGAAGAATCCATATTGTCCGCTGTACCCGGCACGTCGTAGATCATCATGCGCCATGGTGTGCGTGTGATACCACCGCGACCCACTGGGCGCAGGCATAAACGAGTATCGCAACTCGCCGCCTGGAGCAATTACCGGCGAGCCTTCTTCCGAAGAGCCATCATTGATCGCATCGATGTGCAATCCATGCCAATGCACAAGCTCAGGAACATCGCTATGATTCATAACATGAATATCAACAGGCATGCCTTCTTTCACGCGAAGGATTGGCCCTGGAACCTGCCCGTTATAGCCGACGGTGTCAATCACCACCCCCGGCGCAAGCTCAACCTTTACCGGCGCAATGCGAAGCTCAAAATGATTCGACGGCGCCTTCATATCCTGCGCCCATGCAGATGCAGACCGATGAAATGCTGCCGAACCAATTCCAGCTGCAGCAAGAGAGAGAAATTTTCTACGATTCATGCCTGACGCTACCTGGTTGCAATTGTCGCATGTACGCCATGGCATCGGTCACTCTGGCGGATCACCTCAAATTCTGTTCTGAAATAAAGAGTGGCAGACTGCTATGCCATTTTCAGCAGATGCGCGGCAACTGCTCCCCAATCTGCGCTGGAACAACCCGATTCGTCCCAATCCGCGTCTGCGCCACCAGCATCCGCGGATGCTGAGCCACAACCCACCCAATGGACTGCGCATCCGCTCCCAGCGGGTGTTTGCGCATTGCAACAAGCACCGCGTCAGCTGCCTCGGGAGCTACAAACGCAATCATCTTGCCCTCATTGGCTACAAACAGCGGATCGAGCCCCAGCAACTCGCAGGCGGCATGAACCGCTGGCCGAACAGGCAGCCTCGTTTCTTCCAGAACCATCCCCACATTTGCCGCACCGGCAATCTCATGCAGCGTAGCCCCCACTCCGCCGCGGGTCGGATCCCGCATTGCATGAATGCCGTTGCCGCCAGCCTCCAGAACCGCCGCCGCTAGCCCATTCAGTGCAGCGCAATCGCTCAGGATAGCGGACTCAAACTCAAGCCCTTCGCGCACGCTCATAATCGCCACCCCATGATCGGCAATCGTCCCGCTCACAAGAATCACGTCATCCGGCCGCACCAGCGAAGGTCCCACCTGCACATGGTCGGGAATTGCTCCCACTCCAGCCGTATTGATGTAGCAGCCATCCCCATGCCCGTGCTCTACAACCTTCGTGTCGCCCGTGACAATCTGCACTCCAGCAGCCTGCGCGCTCGCCGCCATATCCTGCACAATGCGCGCCAGCTCCGCAATTGCAAATCCCTCTTCCAGCACAAACCCCGTTGTCAGATACATCGGCCGCGCGCCGCTCATCGCAAGATCGTTCACCGTGCCGTTTACCGCAAGATTCCCAATCGACCCGCCCGGAAAAAACAGCGGCTGCACAACAAACGTATCGGTAGACACGGCCAGCCGCCCGCTCACTGGGCTGAGTACCGCGGCATCCCCAAGATTCTCCAGCACCTCGTTGCGAAAAGCCGGCAGAAACAGATGCTCCACCAGATCCGAGGAAAGCTTTCCGCCTCCCCCATGCCCCATCACAATGTTCGGATAATCCTGCAGCGGCAGTGGACACGACCATGCGGAGAAATCGAGCTTGGCAATCTCAGGCATGAGTTAATTCTTCCACGGCAATAAAGCGCCCATAGTTGTAATAAGCTGCGCAAGCCCCTTCGCTCGAAACCATCGTCGCCCCGAGCGGATGCCGCGGCGTGCACTGCTTTCCAAAAGCAGGGCACTGGTTCGGCTTTAACGCGCCCCGCAGCACATCTCCACTATGGCAAAGCGGTGATTCCACTGCGTGAACATCCGTAATAGCAAAGCGATGTTCCGCGTCGAACTCGCGATAAGCCTCACGCAACTTCCATCCGCTTGCAGGAATCACTCCAATCCCGCGCCACGCCCTGTCGCAAACTTCAAAGACCTCGGAAAGCAGCTTCTGCGCTGGCCCGTTGCCGTCATGCGTCACAACGCGCTCATACGCATTATCCACCTGCGCCTCCCCGCGTTCCAGTTGTAGAAGCGTACGTCGCAGCCCTTCCATAATGTCCAACGGCTCTAAGCCAGTCGCAACAATCGGTACACGATGTTTTTCCGCAATCGGCGGATACTGCCAGTACCCCATCACGCTGCACACATGGCCCGCTGCAAGAAATGCCTGCACGCGGTTGCTCTCCGACTGCATAATCGCCTCAATCGCCGGCGGCACAAGCACGTGCGAAACCAGCATCGAGAAATTCTTCACTCCCTGCTGCTTCGCCACATGCAGCGCCATAGCATTCGGCGGCGCAGTTGTCTCAAACCCCACCCCAAAGAAAACAACTTGCTTATCAGGATTCTTAATCGCCAGCTTCACCGCATCCAGTGGCGAGTAAACAATCCGAACATCCGCTCCCGCGCTCTTCACCTGGAAGAGATCCACATCCGTGCCCGGCACGCGCAGCATATCGCCGAAGGAGCAGAAAATCACTCCCGGTTGCGCTGCAATCGCCAATGCTCGGTCAATCACCTCCAGCGGAGTTACGCACACCGGGCACCCCGGTCCATGCACCATCTCCACGCCTTCCGGCAGCAGCTGGTCAATGCCATTGCGAATAATCGAATGTGTCTGCCCGCCGCAGACCTCCATAATGCACCACGGCCGCATCACAACCTGGCGAATCTCCTTCGCCATTCTGCCAGCTAGTTCACCATCGCGAAATTCCGTAAGGTATTTCATTTCGCCTCTAGTTGTGCTGAGCTTGGAAACGCCGCTTCGGCAACAGGCTCCGGCTCGGCCGGCTCTCTGCCTTCCAGTTCTTCTTCCAGCAATCCCATCTCGCGAAAAGTCGCCAGCGTCTTCTGTGCCGACTCTTCATCAATTTTGGTCAGCGCAAAACCCACGTGCACAATCGTGTACTCGCCAACCTTGATGTCCGGCACATATGCCAGGCAGACTTCCTTCACAATACCGTCAAAGTTCACGCGGCCCATGAGGACGCCGTCGTTATCGATAATCTCTTCCACCCGCCCTGGGACTGCCAGACACATTGTGCTTCCTCCTTGCGCTGCTTGTTACATCCGTTCTGGCTGGCCCCGGCTCAACCGGCTTTTTCGCATTGTAGCTATCCTGAAAACTCTAGCTCCACGTCAGGTATCTAGGACAGTTCCTAAAAGAAAATCCAGGAAAATTTTGGCTAGGAGTAAGCTGAGCCTTCCTGTATGTGTTCTGCACGGCGCTTGGCAAGGAACTCCAGCCACTCCGGAAAGCCCGCGCCGGTTTTGGAGGAGAGCTCGAGGATTGGAATGCCGGGGTGCACTTCGTTCAGATTTCGGTGCGCGAGCTCGGCGTTGAACTCGCAGGCTACGGCGAGGTCCGTCTTGGTGATGATAGCGAGGTCGGCGGAGTTGAAGATCGTCGGGTACTTGAGCGGCTTGTCTTCGCCTTCGGTAACGGAGAGTAGGACTACACGGATGGTTTCGCCGAGGTCGTAGGAAGAGGGGCAGACGAGATTGCCTACGTTTTCGATGAAGAGGTAATCGAAGTCGTTGAGGAGCCAGCCGTTGAGATGGTCGCCGACCATTTCGGCTTCCAGATGGCAGCGGCCATGCGTGTTGATCTGGCGGACGGGTGCACCGCTTGCGGCGAGGCGGCACGCGTCGTTGTCAGTTTCAAGATCGCCGACGAGTGCGGCGGGATGCTCGCCGGCCTGGCGCAGTTCGCGTAGGGTGCGTTCTAGGAATGCCGTCTTTCCGGTGCCGGGGCTGGAGACGAGATTGAGGGCGAGAATGCCTGCGTCTTCAAAACGTGCGCGCAAGTCATGGGCTAGATCGTCGTTTTTCTTGAGCACGCCTTTGCGGAGTTCGACAATTCTTGTCGTCATGCGGCTTCCTCTACTTCTACCGATTCAATCTCAAGTTCGCGGCCCTGGCGGATGTCTCCGCTGGGCGTGTTGCAGATGGGGCAGCGAAAGCTTTGCACGTCTTCAAGCTGGCGCAGCTCGCTGCACTGTTTGCAAAAGATGACTACTGGCAGATTGACGACTACCAGTTGCGAACCCGCCAGCATTGTACCTTCGATGGCGATTTCGTATCCGAATTGCAGAGCGCCTTCGACCACGCCGCTGAGCGCGCCAACCTTAAGACGCACGGACCTTATGCGCACGCTACGGATGCCTTCGGAGAACTGGTCGTGTATGGCCTCCGTTACGGTGGTGACTACGCTTTGGACTATCAACAGCTCATGCATTAGAGGCTCGATCCAAACTGTCTCGATGCATCAATCGCAATGTTCAGAGTCTTTTTGAATTGCGGACTCCTTCAAAACCTTCAGCAGATCAAAGATGCCATAATTCCGCTTCGGCGTGGCCTTGGCCTTATCGTAGATGTCTGCGGCGGCTTTGCCCACCTCCGCCAGCAGGGAAACTTTTTCGGTTCAAAAAACGGTGTTGGTGAGCGTGGAGACCTAGTTGAGCGCATCGCTGGAGACGATTTCGTGACATGCAGCTGCTCCTGCGATGCGGGGATCGGGTCGAGGCATGGCGTGTTCTCCCTATGAAAACCACACAAGTATCCACTTCTGCCAACATGTGTGACTATGGCACAAAGTTGTCATTCTGCCTGTGAGGCTGAGCACATCTAGAATGATGCATGAATTATGCAGGCAATCATTCGGAAGCAGATTCGCATTACCGGGGTTGTGCAGGGAGTGGGCTTTCGCCCGTTTGTGTATGCTGCAGCATTGCGCTGCAGCGTTGGCGGGTTTGTTGCGAATGATTCGGCCGGCGTGGTGATTGAGGCAGAAGGCGGCTGTGCAGCGGTGGAGGAGTTTCTGCGAGTGCTTCGCGAAGAGCCTCCGGCGCTGGCGCGGATTGATTCGTTTGAGGCTGCGTCGGTCCAGGTGATAGGCGACGCGGTGTTTGCGATTCACCACAGCCATTCGATTGCCGGCGAGAATACGCCAGTGCCTCCCGACATTGCTACGTGCGACGAGTGCCGCGCGGAGTTACTTGACCCTGCCAATCGGCGCTATCGCTATCCCTTTATTAACTGCACCAACTGCGGACCGCGGTACACGATTATCGAAGGGCTGCCGTATGACCGTCCGCTGACGACAATGGCGGGTTTTGCGATGTGTGCTGAGTGCGAGGCGGAGTATCGCAATCCGCTGGATAGGCGGTTTCATGCGCAGCCAATTGCCTGTCCGCGATGCGGGCCGCAGTTGTGGCTGGCTCTTGCGGGAGTTGCCCCGGGGAAGCAGATTGGAGATGCGGCGTTGGTTGAGACGCAGCGTTTGCTGCGTGCTGGTGCGATTGTTGCGATCAAGGGAATTGGAGGATTTCATCTTGCCTGCGATGCTACGAATCCGGCCGCCGTGAAAGAGTTGCGGCGGCGCAAGGGGCGTGCGGGGAAGCCGTTTGCGGTGATGGCGCGGGATGTGGAGATGGCACGCCGTTATGCGGAGGTGAATGCGGAGGAAGAACGCATTCTGACGGGGCGCGAGAAGCCGATTGTTTTGTTGCAGCGCAAGCATGGTGAGGGATTGCTTGCAGATTCTGTGGCGCCTGGGCAGGGGCAACTTGGGATTTTTCTTCCGTACTCGCCGCTGCATGTGTTGTTGATTGGCGAGACGCCACTGGTGATGACTTCGGGGAATCGTTCGGATGAGCCGATTGCCCATGTGAATGACGAGGCGCTCGAAAGGTTGTCCGGTCGGGCCGGGCTTGCTGCGCTTGCCGATGCGTTTCTGCTGCACAATCGTGCGATTCATACGGTTTGCGATGATTCTGTTGTGCGTGTGCATGCGGGACGTGAGTTGCCGATTCGACGTTCGCGCGGATATGCGCCGCTGCCGGTGTTGTTTCCGTTTCGCGGTGCGACTGCATTTGGCGCTGGCGCGGAGTTGAAGGCGACCTTCTGTCTTGCGCGGGGGAATCGAGTGTATCTGAGCCAGCACATTGGCGATATGGAGAATCTGGAAACACAGCAAAGTTATAAGCAAGCCTTTGAGCTGATGCGGAAGCTCTTCCATATCGAACCGGAAGTGGTAGCTTGCGACATGCACCCAGGCTATCTATCGACGCAATGGGCTGTGGCGTTTGCGAAGGCGAACCGTTTGCCGGTGATTACTGTACAGCATCATCACGCGCATGCGGCGGCACTGATGGCGGAGCATGGGCTTCAGGAAGATGCGCGTGTGCTTGCGGTTGTGTTTGACGGGACGGGGATGGGTACGGATGGAGCAATCTGGGGCGGAGAGATTTTTGCTGCCGGATATCGCGAGTTTGAGCGCGTGGCGCATCTGCGATACGTGCCGCTGCCCGGCGGGGATAGTGCGATTCGCAGGCCTTACCGCACGGCGTTGTCGCATCTTCGCGCTGCGGGCTTGTCCTGGGATGAAAATTTGCCGTGCGTGCAGGCGTGCTCGCCGAATGAGCGGCGAGCACTGGAGAGGCAGTTATCGCTTGGGGTGAACAGTCCGCTTACGTCGAGCATGGGGCGGTTATTTGATGGGGTGGCCTCGTTGATTGGTGTGCGGCATGAGGTGACGTATGAAGCGCAGGGGGCGATGGAGCTTGAGGCGCTTGCTTCTGCTGCGCGTGATTCTGAGCGTTATGAGTTTGCGCTTGTTGCAGAGCAGGGGTTGGTGATGGATCCTGCGCCTGTTTGGCGTCGGGTGCGTGATGATTTGTGCAGTGGTGTGGATGTAGGTGCGATTGCGCTGCGGTTTCATCGTGGTGTTGCGGATATGGTTGCAGCGTGTTGCGTGAAGCTGCGCGCGGAGACGGGGCTACGGGTCGTTGGGCTGACGGGCGGTGTTTTTCAGAATGTGTTGCTGGTGCGGCTGGCTGCGGAGGTTTTGCGGAAGGAAGGATTTGAGGTGCTGACGCACAGCGTTGTGCCACCAAATGATGGAGGGCTGGCGCTTGGGCAGGCCGCTATTGCTTTGTTGCGAGCGGCTCATTCGACGGAGTAGTTGTGATGTCGAATGTGGAAAAGCGCTTGTGCTGGCCGGTGATTTCTTCGCGCAGGGCACGCCATAGCTCGTCGGGGATTTTGACGAAGGCTTCGACTACGGCGGGATCGAATTGTGTGCCGGTACAGCGCAGGATCTCTGCGCGGGCAGCGTCGAATCCACCTGCGGTGCGGTAGGGGCGGTCGCTGGTGATGGCATCGAGCGTGTCGGCTACGGCAAAGATGCGCGCGCCGATGGGAATGTCGGCTCCCTTGAGGGCGCTGGGATAACCGCTGCCGTCAAAGCGTTCCTGATGTGCGAAAACGATTTCAGCCGACCCGCTCAGAAAGGGAATCTTGCGGAGGATGTTGTATCCCATGGCACAATGCTCGCGCATCACAGCCTGCTCAGCGGGCGTCAACGGACCGGGCTTGCGCAGGATCTTATCGGGAATGGCCATCTTGCCAATATCGTGCAGAAATGCGCCGCGGGCGATGGTTTTGATTTCGTCAGGGCCAATACCCATAGCGCGCGCAAGCACGATGGTGTAGGCGGTGACGCGCTTGGAGTGGCCCTCGGTTTCCGCGTCTTTGAGGTCGAGCGCATCGCCGAGCGCCTCGAGCGTGATGTCGTAGGAGTGCTCGAGGTCTTTCATTGCCTGTTCGAGCATTTCCGTACGCGCCTGCACCGTGCGTTCAAGATTTTGCTGGTAATTGCGAGTGGCGTGCGCGGCCTGGCCATGTACGAGGGCACGATCTACAGCTGCAAGAAGACCTTCGCGCTGGAAGGGCTTTAACACATAGTCATATGCGCCGCGCCGCATGGCGTCAATCGCAACGGTGATGTCGTCAATCGCCGTGACAATTACCACGGGGAGGTGCGGATATAGCGTGCTGGTGCGCTCCAGCAAGGCAAGCCCGCTGCCGCTTTGCATGTTGATTTCCGTGAGGATGAGATCGAATGTTTCGCGTTCGAGGAGTTCGGCGGCCTCGCGCGCGCTGATGGCAAGATGTACGCGGTGGCCCTGCTTTTTGAGCGTGGTTGCAATCTCAGAGCGGATATCCAGCTCGTCATCTACAACGAGAATCTGCGCGGGACCGGAAGGGCGCTCAGTGGCGTGATCCTGGGCGGTACGTATCGTGGCTCTTCCGATGTTTTTCATGCCCGTTCCTTCCAGTGTCAGGCAGCTCTTCCTTAGTTGGCAACCTGGAATCAAATTACCGCGGGTTGCTGCAATCGGCACTTCCCTGTTGCGGCTGGCTCCGCAACGCAGGAGTTCGCCTTAGTTCTGTCTGGGGGCCCGAGCAATTGCTAAATCTATCGGATGAGTTATGCATTATCTTCTTGCCTATATGCAAGGAAAAGATAGTGAAACTGTGGAGAACGTACTGTTCTTGTATACAGACGTTTATTCATAGATTAAGGTCGCGGAAATATGTTTGCTTTTCAGGCATTCTTCGCGGGGGTAGCATGCGGTTCCGAGATGCCAGCCCGCGAAATTCTGATTACGGCTTGTTTTGTTCTTTTTCCCGCTGTAGGCGCTCTCGGCGGGAGGCTGCCCAGCCTTCCTTGGTGACTTGGCGGGTGCGTCCGACGGAAAGGGCATCGGCGGGGACGTCGCGGGTGATGGTGGAGCCGGCGCCGATCAGGGAGCCATCGCCGACGGAGACCGGCGCTACTAGTATGGAGTCGCTGCCGACGAAAACCTTGTTGCCGATCTGCGTTTTGGACTTCTTCACGCCGTCGTAGTTGGCAGTGATGACGCCGGCGCCGATATTGACGCCTTCACCGACTTCGGAATCTCCCAGGTAGGCAAGATGGCCGGCCTTGGAGCCTTTGCCGAAGCGGGTTTTCTTCATCTCAACAAAGTTGCCCACGTGTGCGTTTTCGCACACTTCGACGCCGGGACGCAGGCGGGCAAATGGACCGATGTCCGCGCCGTTGCGCAGGGCGGAGTCTTCGAGGACGCAATGCTGGCGGATCAGGACGTTGTCGCCAACGGTGCAGTTTTCGATGACGGAGTAAGAGCGGATGCGGCAGGCGGTGCCAACCGTTGTGTTGCCGAGCAGCTGGACATACGGCTCAATCACGGTGCCGGGTGCGACGCTGACACCTGCGTCAATGACGCAGGTGTCAGGCCGGTAGATGGTCACGCCGGATTCCATCAGCCGTAGAGCAGTTTCCGCGCGCTGTTTTCGGTCCTGCTCGGCCAGTTCTATCATGGATGTTACGTTTTGCGCGCTCACTGCTGGTCTCCTCCGCTTCCCGGTCCGCCTGCCGATGGGCCAGACGGCGCGCCGGGGATGGTGATATCCACGGGATGTACGGCGCCAAGCTTGAGTGTATCCAGACCCGGCTGAATCTCGCCCTTGTTGCCGACGACGAGAACCGCCAGCTTGTCAGGATGGATGTACTTTTTCGCAGCTGCATCGAGATCGGCCACCGTTACCTTGCGAATGGCTGCTTCGTAGGTTTCGAGGTAGTTCGGCGGATAGCCGTAAAACTCCAGTCGGACCTGCTCGGCAAGCACTTTTTCGCGCGTGTCATAGCGGAAGAGGAAGGAGTTGAGTATGTTGTCCTTGGCCCGCTTCAGTTCTTCTTCTGTAAATGGCCGCGTCGTGAGGCCGGCGATTTCGTCGAGCGCCGCCTTGGTTGCGTCTACGGTGGAGGCGCTCTTGGTCAGCACTTCCACGTTGAATAACGCCGGGTGGTCGTAGTCGAATCCCATGCCTCCCCCCACGGCGTAGGCAAGGCCTAGCTCTGTGCGCACCTTCTGGAAGAGCCGGCTTGCGAAGCCGCCGCCGAGAATGTCATTCATCACGGCGAGTGTGGGAACGTCAGGGTTGTGGCGGTCCGTGCCGAGGCCGACAATCTGGATGTTGGACTGGTTTACATCCTGTTTGTCGATAAAGTAGACGGCGTGAGTGGCATCCGTAAAGCTGTCATGCCGCGGGGGCAGAGGCTTGGTCTGCGGCAGCGGCTCAAAGGCTGCGCGCAGTTTTGCTTCCATCGCTGCCGGGTCAAAGTCTCCGCTGACGGAGACAATCAACTTGTTGCCGATGGTGCGCGCATGCCAGGCTTCGAGATCGGCTACTTTAACGGAGCTGATGGTTGCCAGCTCGGACTGGCGTGCGTACGGACTCTTTACGCCATAGACGAGCTTGGTCGCTTCGCGTCCGGCAATCTCGCCTTCGTCGTCATTACGCCGGACGATTGCCGCGGCTTCCTGCTGCTGCGCCAGTTGCAGCTTCTCCGCATTGAATTTCGGATGGAGAAGAAGATCGAGGGCGAGTGCGAAGACGGAATCCGCATCGGTTTTCAACGAGTCCCACCCGAGCGAAGTGGAATTTTCTCCGCCACTGGTTTCAATATGGGCGGCGCGCGCTTCAAGGAAATCGTCCATCGCGTCGCCATTCATCTTGGCTGTGCCGCTTGTGCGCCATGACTCGCCATAGAGGCCAACCATGCCAATCTTGGTTACGGGCTCATCCAGTGCTCCGCCGGGAATGAGCACGGAGCCGGAGACGAATGGCAGCTCATGATCTTCCTGTAGGAAAAGCACGATGCCGTTTTTCAGCTCGATGCGTTTGGGCATCTGAGGCTTGAATTCCTTGAGCGGCGGAACGGGAATCTGTTCCCACGGCTTGCTTTGCTGTGCGTGCAATGTGAGTGGTGCGGTCAGTGTTGCAAGCAGTGCGGCTGTGATCAGCGAGGTCTTCTTCACTGCGCACCTCCGGACTTGCCTGAGGCTTGCGCAGGCTCTGTCTCAATCCATGCGCTGGTGCGATTGTTTGCCACAAATACTTTGCTTGCCACGCGTCGAATGTCCGCTTTCGTCACCTTGTCTACCTTGTCCAGTTGTTGGAAGAGCTCGCGCCAGTCTCCGTAGCGTGTTTGGTATTCGGCCAGCGCATTCGCAAGGCCCTGATTGTCTGCGAGCCCGCGCAGCAGGTCGGCGCGCGTGCGGGTCTTGAACATCTGCAGCTCTTCGTCCGACACATCTGTCGTCTTGAGCTTCTCAATTTCCTTGTGAATGGCGTCGCGCATTTCCGCGGGTGAGTGGCCGGGCAGCGGCACGGCGTAAAATGCGAAGAGGCCGGGGTACTTGTCGCCCGGGAACGGACTGAAGCCCTGCGCTTCGGCGGCGATTTGCTGGTCACGGACAAGGCTGCGATACAAGCGCGAGACGCGGCCATTCGACATGATGTCGGCGATTGCGTCATACACCGCGTCGTCGGGATCGCGATAGCTGGGGCGGTGGTAGCCCTCGATATAAAACGGCTGCGTCTGCTCGCGGATGAAGACGGTCTTTTCGGCGAACTGTTGCGGCTCGACGGTGGTCATCTCTTCCGGCTTGGGCCCGCCGGGGACGCGGCCGAAATACTTTTCAAGCACAGGCATGACTTCGGATGCCTTTACGTCACCTACGACAGCGACGACGAGATTGGCGCCGACGTAATACTTCTTGTGGAACTCCATCGCTTCGGTCGCGGTAATCTGGCTCACTTCGCTGGGCCAACCGATGCTGCTGCGGCCGTAAGGATGCGCAACGTAGGCCGTTGCGAGGAACTGCTCGACGAGGCGGCCAATGGGATTAGAGTCGGTGCGCATACGGCGCTCTTCCAGCACCACGTCCCGCTCCTTGTAAAACTCGCGCGGAACCACGTCGGCCAGGCGGCCGCTTTCCAGCCATGCCCAGAGCTCGAAACGGTTCTCCGGCATGGACCAGAAGTATTCGGTATTGTCGAGGCCGGTTTCCGCGTTCAGGCCAGTGGCGCCGTTACGCTCGGCCACCTCCGTGAACTGGTTTGGGATTACATATTGATGCGCTTCGTCCTGCGCGGCCTTGAACTTCGCCAACAGGTCTTTCAGCTTTTCGGGATTGGAGCCGAGCGGGTTCAGCTTTTCGGCCTGGTAAGCGTTGTTGGCGGCCTCTACCTTTTCGAGGGCGACTTTCTCGGCGGCATAATCCTTGGTGCCGATCTCGGTGGTGCCCTTGAAAGCCAGGTGCTCAAACATGTGCGCCAGGCCGCTCTCGCCGGAGGGGTCGTTTACGTCGCCTGCATCCACGTAGGTGGTATAGCTGAAGACCGGCGCCTCGGGGCGCTCGCAGACCAGAAGGGTAAGCCCGTTAGGCAGAACCTTAGTGGTGATGCGCTGTTCAAAGCTCTTCAGATCCTGGGCCCGCACTACGCTTCCGGCCAGTGCCAACGCTACCCCAGCTGCGATACTAGTCCAAAACGAGCAAAAAAATCGCTCTCGCATTCAAGACTCCCTTATGCGCTTTTGTTCTTTCGCGCGCTCCTTCCAAGCTATTGCCCGCAACCGGATGCGTCAAACGGGTTTTTCCTGTGAACTGTGCCGCGCTCCGGTGCGTATACTTCCGCAGGAACCTGAGGAGCTGCGCATGGGGAAGTGGATTGTTCGTGCTGTGATTGTCTTTGTGGTGCTGGTTTTGCTTTTTGCTGCCGCTTTCTGGGTACTTTTTATTTACCCGCGCCGCAACTCGCACCCGCCGCTCAGGCTGGCTCACGGCACGCTCGCCATCCAGCATGCCCGGATCTATACCTCGCCGAACGACCCGCCGATTGAGGACGGCACCGTTCTGGTTCGCGATGGGCTGATCGCCGCTGTAGGGCCAAATGTAAGCGTTCCTGCGGATGCGGTGCAGGTTCCCTGCGACCATTGCACGGTTACGGCGGGTTTCTGGAATGTTCACGTGCATTTGACGGAGCCGAAGTGGGGTGGGGCGGAGTGGCAGCCTGCCGCTAAGCTCAATGCACAGCTAGCAGATATGTTTTTGAGCCGCGGATTTACTACGGTTGTCGATCTTGGGTCTAATCCTGGGGATACGTTTGCGATTCGGCGGCGCATTGAGCTGGGTGAGTTGACAGGGCCGTATATTTTTTCAGCAGGTACGCCGCTTTATCCGCCGCATGGCATTCCGTTTTATGTGCGCGAATCCGTACCGAAATGGCTGCAGTTTCTGATGTTGCAGCCGGATAACCCGGAGCAGGCGAGGCGCGATGTGCGCTACAGCCTGCAAGGCGGCGCGGACGTGACAAAGCTCTTTACAGGCTCGTGGGTGCAGCGCGGGCATGTGTTGCCCATGCCGCTCAACATTGCTACAGCTGCGGCGGAAACCACCCATATGAATGGGCGCATTGTTTTTGCGCATCCATCAAATTTGGCGGGCACGCAGGTTGCGATTCAGAGCGGCGTGGACGTGCTGGCGCATGCTCCGGATGAGACGAAGGGGATTACGCCTGATCTCTTTGCCACCATGGTTCATCGCAATATGGCCATGGCTCCCACGCTCAAGATGTTTGCCACCACGGCGTCTACGGACCCTGCTTATCTCAATCCGATTTATGACGAGGTGCGGACGTTTCACTCGCTCGGCGGCACGTTGCTGTTTGGGACGGATGTTGGGTACATGACGGATTACTCCACCGAGGGCGAGTTTGAAGGGCTGGGCAAGAGCGGGCTGGATTGGAAAGACGTACTCGGCATGCTGACGACGAATCCCGCGGCGCGGCTTGGCCAGGCGGACAGGAAGGGAACGGTTGCGGTGGGTAAGCTTGCGGATTTGACGATACTGGATGCAGACCCGGCGGCGGGCCTTACGAACTTTTCGCGCGTGGGTGCGGTCGTGCGTTCCGGCGCAGTCGTGTGGAAGCGCTGACGAGGGATTGTTGGAACGATGTGTGAATAAAAGCCGCTGTAACAAGACTTTGCTACTATGTTTGCGCCATGAGAAAAAGTCTTGCAGTTACTCTCTCTGCTTTTGTCTTGGCGTTGGCTTTGCCTGCGTTCGCTCATGCGCAGATTCTGCTGTCCAACGTGCGTCGCATCTACATTGAGAAGATGGCCGACAATCTCGACCAGTACCTGGCCTCGTCGATCTCCAGCAAGTTGCATGGGAGCATTGCGGTGGTGCTGGACCGTAAAGACGCCGATGCGGTGCTGAAGGGCGTGAACATTGGCGCACAGACAACGGAGAAAGCCACGGTGCAGCTTGTGGATCCGGACGAGCGCCAGATTTTGTGGTCTGGCACAGCGGGAGATCGCAAGATGATGACGCTCGATATCTCGCACGGCGGACAGCAGAAGATTGCGGACAATCTTATCGGGCAGTTGAAAAAGGCGATGCGGCGGTAGGGGATTGGCGTCTGCGCGCCTTGACCGCCTGCGCCGCGCTTCCGTATCCTCGCAATCGAGTCGGCGTGTTTTGCTCTGCGTCGCTACTCGCGTTCCGGAGACTGCATGAGCGCACCTGCCGTTGTTTCTACTCTTCCCGTTGCTGAGAATGTTTCGCCGCTGCTGGTTCGTCGTGCTGCTGTGTTAGGCGCGGGAACGATGGGTTCTCGGATTGCCGCACATTTGGCGAATGCCGGGATTCCTGTGCTGCTGCTGGATTTAGTTCCAGAGGGTGCGAAGCAAAAGTCGCAGCTTGCGATTGCGGCGCTGGAATCGCTGGCGAAGGCGAAGCCCGCGGCGTTTTATGATGCGTCGTTTGCATCGCGCGTTACGCCCGGCAATTTTGATGAGGATCTGCCGAAGCTGGCCGAGTGCGACTGGGTGATTGAGGCGGTTGCGGAGAATCTTGAAATTAAGCATTCATTGCTGCAGCACGTGGCGCCGCATCTTGCGCCGCATGCGTTGCTGACTACGAATACTTCAGGATTACCGATTGCGCAGGTCTCCTCGACCCTGCCATCTGAAGTCAAGAAAAGATTTTTTGGCACGCACTTCTTCAATCCGCCGCGGTACATGCGGTTGCTGGAGATTATTCCTACGGCGGAGAGCGATGCTTCGCTGGTTGCGGTCTTTGCAGCATTTGCGGATTTGAACCTGGGCAAGCAGACGGTCTTTGCGAACGATACACCGAACTTCATTGCAAATCGGATTGGCGTTGCGGTAATTTCTACGGCTGCGGCTCTGATGATGGAGCAAGGGCTGACGGTCGAAGAAGTGGATGCGTTGACGGGCACGGCGATTGGATGGCCGCGCACGGGAACCTTCCGGCTTGCCGACATGGTGGGCATCGACGTGCTGGCGCATGTCGCGGCCAACTTTCCCAAGGGTGCGGAACTTGGTGCATTTGCCGATGTGTTGAAAGAGATGGTGAGCCGCAAGTGGCTGGGCGACAAGACGGGGCAGGGTTTTTATAAGAAGGCGCGTGCAGCGGATGGTTCGGAAGAACGCTTTGCGCTGGACTTGCAGACGATGGAGTATCGTCCGCAGGCGAAGGCTGCGCTACCGGCGCTAGACATGGCGAAGAACGCCAGGACGCTTGGCGAGCGGCTGAAGATGCTGCTTGCAAACGATCCGGCGAAGGACAAGGCAGCGCGGTTTTTGTGGCCGTTTTTTTCTTTGCTTTGGAGTTACTCTGCGGCGAGGGTAGGAGAGGCTGCGAATGATGCGCCGTCGATCGATGCCGCGATGCGCGCCGGATACAACTGGGAACTTGGGCCGTTTGAGATGTGGGATGCGGCTGGCGTGAAGGAAACCGTGGCGCGCATGAAGGAGTTGGAGCTGCCAGTTGGCGCTGCGGTGGAAGAGCTGCTTCGCTCGGAGAATGCTTCCTGGTACGCGCCGGATGGGCCGCAGTGCTTCAATCCTGTTTCCGGCAAGTGGGAGACGGTTGCGCAGCAGACGGGGCATGCGCGGGTGGCGGATTTCCGGCGCATGCATGGAGTGGTGCGGGGGAACTCGGGCTGCTCGCTTGTCGATATTGGCGATGGGATTGGCTGCATTGAGCTGCACTCGCTGAAGAACGCGCTGGGCACGGATGTGACGAGCTTTATTGCTTCGGTGCTCAAGGCGGATTCCGATGCAGTGCGCGACTTTCAGGGCTTCGTTATCAGCGGCGATCGCGAGCACTTCAGCGTGGGCGCGAATCTGATGCAGCTTCTGCTCGGCGCGCAGGAGGGCGAGTGGGATGAAGTCTCAGGAGCGATTCGCGGCTTCCAGGCGATGACTTCGTCGATTAAGTTTTGCCCGCGTCCGGTGGTGGCTGCTCCGTTTGGAATGGCGCTGGGCGGCGGTGCGGAGATTTGCCTGCACGCCGCGAAGCGGCAGCCACATGCGGAGACGTATATCGGGTTGGTAGAGGCTGGCGTGGGATTGATTCCCGCGGGCGGCGGTACCAAGGAGATGCTATTGCGGGCCGTGGATGCGGCCGCGGTGATTGCTCCGCCCGATCCGAAGGATCCGCCTTCACGCTTTGCGCAGTCTGCCGAAGTGCAGGATGCAGTGAAGCGGGTGCTTGAGACGATTGCGATGGCGAAGGTTTCTACCTCTGCAGTGGATGCGAAGGCGCTGGGTCTGTTTGCGCCGTCAGATCGTATTACGCTGAACCGCGAACGTCTGCTGCTGGACGCAAAGGCGCAGGTGCTGGCGCTGGCAGAGTCGGGCTACGCCGCGCCGATACCGCGGACGCAGATTCCCGCGCCGGGGCTGGCTGTGCTCTCCGCGCTTGAGATGGGCATTTACCTGATGGGTGAGGCGGGCTTTGCCAGCGAGCACGATCAGAAGGTAGCGAAGTGGGCGGCGTACATTCTTGCGGGCGGACGGATTACGGCGGGGACGCTTGTTTCCGAGCAGTATCTGCTGGACTTGGAGCTTGAGGCCTTTCTCTCGCTGAGTGGCGAGCGCAAAACGCAGGAGCGGATTGCGTACACGCTCAAGACCGGCAAGCCGTTACGCAATTAGGAAGAGTGGCCATGATGTTCGCGAGAGGTGGATTGCTGGTTGCTGCGATGGCCGTGGGAGTGCTCCCGGCGCAGTCTGGGTCTGTTTCTTCCGGGCTCGTTTCCACCGGCACAGTTGAGGTGAATGGCAAGGCGCGGGCGTATATCGTGCGGCACCTGCCGGTGGCGGCGTTTCCGGATTTGCCGGAGACGGTGGCGCAGGTTCTTGCGGCGCGGGGCTGCACCATTCCGCAGAGCTTTGAGGCACATGGGCCGGAGAATGTGGTGCGCGGCAGCTTTGAGCGGGCAGGCTCGGCGGACTGGGCCGCGCTCTGTTCGGTGGATGGAACGGTTTCGCTGCTTGTGTTTTTTGCCAGCGCTCAGGAGAAGCCGGTTGTACTGGCAACAGCAGCCGAAACTGCGCGGTTGCAGCCGAGGCCCGGCACGGCAGAGCTTGGGTTCAACTGGGCGATTGACCCGGCCTCGCCGGCGCGAGTGCGCGAGGCACAGATTGGGCGCGGACAAAAATTGCAGGCAGAACACGATGCGCTGGCCGATTCTGTGCTGGAACAGAAGGTCGTTTATCGCTATTTCGACAATGGTAATTGGGCGGAACTGGCGGTGACGCGGTAGACGGCGCAAGATGGTTTGAGGAGCCTGTAGATTAGAGCCACTGACTACGAATCAGTAGGCCCGAGAGGCGAATCTAAACAGGCATCTAGGGGAGTGGTTATGCCAGAAGCAGTGATCGTAAGTGCAGTTCGGACGGCAGTGGGGCGCGCACCGAAAGGAACGCTGGCAACAACGCGGCCCGATGACCTGGCGGCAACTGCGCTGGGCGGGGCCTTGGACAAGGTGCCTGCGCTGGATAAGAACGAAATTGGCGACGTGATTCTAGGTTGTGCGCAGCCAGAAGCCGAGGCTGGCTTCAACATGGCTCGGTTTGCGGCGTTGCGGGCGGGGCTTCCGGTGGAGGTGCCGGGTGTGACGGTGAATCGGCTCTGCTCGTCGGGGCTGGAGGCGATTGCGCTGGCCGATATGCGGATTCGCACGGGCGGGGAGCGTGTGGTGATTGCCGGCGGAGCGGAGTCGATGAGCATGATTCCGATGGGCGGCTTGAAGCCGAGCCCGAATCCCTGGCTGGGAGAGCACTATCCGGCTTCTCTGCTGACGATGGGCCTGACCGCCGAGCGCGTGGCGAAGCATTACGGAATTTCCCGCGAGGATCAGGATGCTTTTGCGTTGGCGAGCCACAAGAAGGCATTGGCCGCGCAAAAAGCGGGACGCTTCAAAGATGAGATTGTGCCGGTGAAGGTGACGACGGCCGTGCCGGGCGCAAAGGCAGGTAAGCCTGTTGTTACGGAGACTGTGTTTGCAGCAGACGAGGGACCGCGTGCGGATACTTCCGCCGAAGCGCTGGCAAAGCTGAAGCCGGCCTTTCATGCGAATGGGAGTGTGACAGCGGGAAATTCTTCGCAGACTTCGGATGGTGCAGCGGCAGTGGTGATGATCGATGCAGAGCGTGCGAAGGAACTGGGATTGAAGCCGCTGGCCCGGCTTGTTGCCTATGCCGCTGCCGGATGTTTGCCGGAAGAGATGGGCGTGGGGCCAATCTATGCAATTCCGAAGGTGCTGAAAGCTGCAGGGCTGGCGCTTGACCAGATTGATTTGATTGAGCTGAACGAAGCCTTTGCGGCACAGTCGCTGGCAGTGATTCGCGAGCTCGGCCTCGATCCTGAAAAGGTCAACGTCAACGGCGGAGCGATTGCGCTGGGGCATCCGCTGGGATGCACGGGGGCGAAGCTGACGGCTACGCTGTTGAGCGAGATGCAGCACCGCAACGCCCGCTACGGCATGGTGACGATGTGCGTTGGCGGTGGAATGGGCGCGGCGGGAATCTTCGAGCGATTGAATTAGTTCTCCACGTTAGCGGGTGCCGTTTCCTCTGACTCTTCTGGCTGCGGCAGAAGGAAAAGATTCGAGAACAGAGTGCGGATTTCGCTGGCGGGCTTTTCGCCGCTGGTTACGTCTACGAGCAACGCCAGCATCCTTACCCTGTGATAGGCGCGCGCGGTCATCATCCAAAGCTGTTGGTCAGGGATCTCGGGAATCGTGCGCGTTCCGATTAAATAATCCGCTGTGTAGCCCGCGGCCTGGATGCGTTCGCGGACGTCAATGGCCTGTTGCACCTCTTGTTCATGGATGTTTTGCAGTACATTGCGCGCTGTTAATTCCGAGGAACAACGATTGAAGAAGCGAGCTGCTGCGTCGCGCGCAGGACGAATATCCCACGCGGGCAGAACGCTCAGCTTATCGGGTTGTTTGACCGTGAACAGGGCGCGCGCATCGTCTGACTTGTATTCCGGCCTGGCAGTAAGCGGAGACAAGTCTCCAAGGCCGAGCACCCAGCGCAGGGTGTAGAAGTGTTCCCATGCGGGATAGGCGCGGTTCTTTAACTCCTGCGGCCAGTGGCCGTCGGGTGCGAGAAGAATGTCGCGCAGTCCCGGTTGAAGGTTGTCGCGCAGATTGAGCTCCGTCAACCTGTCGAGGAGTACGCGGCGCGTGATGACTTCAATGCCTTCCGGGAGTTCCTTTTCCATGCCGATCTCACTGCCAAGCCTTTCGAGCAATGTGGCGAGCAGCGAGGTTTCGCGGAAGATATCGAGCCTGGACTGAGCAGGGACTGCTGGGGTGTCGCGGTCCATCGCGCGCTTTTCAAGCTTGCTTTGGATGAAGCCCACGAGGACAACAAGAAGGATGCAAACGGGCGCGATACCCCACACGATGAGATTGCCTACCCGTCCGAAATCCAGTGACAGATGGCGGAACTGGTAGAGATACCAGATGGGATAAGCCGTTGTAAGCAGAAGTGAGACAAGCAGGCGTACTAACATGCCGCGCGCCTGGCTATCCCGATGCGCACGGCGCAGTGCTACCCACAGGGCTTTCCACCCTTGGCCGCCAAACCAGAACTTATAAGCTCTCATGCAGAAGTATCCAAGAGAATCCTATCTCATGGTTATTTCTGTGCGGGTGTGAGTTTCAGCGTGTAGGCGTATTGGCAGCTTGCGCCTGCCGGCAGCGTCACTGTCAGCGCGTCGACTCCCTGCGTCCACTGGACCTTATCGGATGAGCCTAGAAGCTCGACGCCGCCAATCGGAAAATGTGCGAGCGAGTGAATCACAGCTTTGCCATCTTTCGGGCAGGTCATCCCAATCGCATACACAGTCGTATCTTTCGCGGTGAAGCGGAAATCCTCAGGCGTGTAGCCCTTGGTGGAGGTGTCGGTAAAGGTGCCGGCTTTAATCTGCGTGGGGCCTTCGCCGTATGTCACCCACGGCGTGCTGGAGTAGATGGCTTCGCCGTTGATCTTGAGCCATGCGCCGATGGCGCGGAGCGTGGTTTCGGCTTCGGGCGGAATGGTGCCGTCGGCCCTGGGACCGATGTTCAGCAGCAGGTTGCCGTTTTTGCTGACGATATCAACGAGCTGGTGGACGATCTCTTCGGGAGATTTGTAGGTGTCGTGCTCAACGTAGCCCCAGCTGCGGTCGGAGATAGATGTGTCGGTCTGCCAGTGGTCTTTGAGGATGTGATCCTGCGCACCGCGTTCGAAGTCGCGGGTGCCGGCCTTCCACGGCAAGTCGTCGATCTTAATGTCGATGACGGCAGGGAAGTTTTTCGCCGCTGCGTAGTTGTAATAGAAAGCGGCAAACTCGGTCATTGCGCCGCGGTAGCCCGGCTGACCGGCCCACCAGTCGAAGTAGAAGACTTCGGGGTGGTACTTCTGCACCAGCTCGGAGGCGCGGGCGAGCCAGTCGCGGGCGAACTCAGGCGAGACATAGGTGAAGTCCTGCTGCATGAAGTCGGAGTCGCCGCCGTCGATGCGTTCATGCGCGGGGCCATAGAGCGAGGCGTACTTCGGATCGTTGACATCGGAGCGGAAGGTGCGGCCGCCGTCAAAGAACCAATCGTGCTCGGCGCGGTGATAGCTCAAACCAAAGTGCAAGCCCTGGGCGCGGACGGCGGTGGCAAGTTCGCTGAGCGTGTCGCGCTTGGGGCCCATCTTGACGACCGTCCAATCAGAGAGCTCAGAGTTGTACATGGCGAAGCCGTCGTGGTGCTCGGCGACGGGGACGATGTACTGCGCGCCGGCGTCTTTGAAGAGCGCGGCCCAGGTGTTGGCGTTGAAGTTTTCGGCCTTGAACTGCGGGATGAAGTCCTTGTAGCCACGCGTGTCGTCGCCGTTGCGGAAGCGGGTCTGGAAGTCCTTATAGGCGCCTTCGCGGGACTGGTACATGTTGCGTGGGTACCACTCGTTTTCCGCGGCGGGCACGGAGTAGACGCCCCAGTGAATGAAGATGCCGAATTTGGCATCCTTGTACCACTGGGGCTGCTCGTAGTGGTGGATGATGTTCACCCAGTCGGGGCGATAGGGGCCGTCGTTAGCTACACGGTCGGTCTCGGCAAGGACCTTGGCGCGGGCCGCGTCGTACTTCGAGACGGACTGTTGCCACTCGCGGTCGATTTCGGAGGCGGATTTGGTGTCGCGGGTCGGGGCCAAGGGGTCGTTTGATTGAGCGAACGCAAGAGACGCGGCAGCGCATAGAGCCAGAGGAGCGAGACGCAGCAGATTTGCCATAGAGCCGCATCGTAGCATTGCGGCCGGGAGGTTGGAAACGATTCTAGCGCTGCGAGTTGTGAGATTAGTTGCTGCCGCCAACGAGCATCAGCGGGCTGGGCGCAACGCGGCAGCTTCGCGGTGCGGCGATATTCCAGAGGGTGCCGTCAGCATAGGTGACAGAGTTGAGCTGGATGGAAGAGAGGGTGACGAAGCCGGGAAGCTCAAATTGCGAGCTGTCCTCGTCTGAATTGTCCCGCTCGAATTGGATGGTGAGAGTGCGGGTGATTCTGGGACGCTTATCGCCCTGGAGGATCATTTTGTCGTCGGGCCCGTTATTGTCGGACCCGTTGTTGCTGGGCCTGACGCGTTCGGCTGTGCCGGTCTGGAGCGGCATAGCTCCACCGGTTGATCCGCCATAGCCGTGGGCCGTGATGTTGGCCGAGACGATTGTTTTTCTACTCGCATCGCGCAGCGTGAGCGTAGGTGTCATGGGGGGACGAGTGACTTTGCCGTCCCTTTGAGCGCGGAGAATATGCAGGCCGCCGCCCTGGCGCGCTTCCATATCAATGGGGCATAGGCGTTGATTCAGCTCGGCGGCGCGCAGCGTGAGCTGGTCCATTAGTGCGGACGTCTGTGGTGCAGACTGTTGCCCGGGCCGCTCCATTCCCGCAGTAGCAGCGCCGGAAGGCTGCTGTGCAGTAGCTGTCATGGCAGCGGCAAGAAAGACAAACGAAAGCGCGGCGGATTTCATGACGGGCCTCCTTGGCTGGGAGAGCGGAAATCTGCTTACGGAAACACGATACGCCTGCCGATGAGGCGAATCAATTTTCTCTCCGGCACCGATTGCCGCGCTATTTGCCGGTGTAGAACTCGTACGTGGCGGTGTAGGGCACGCGCAGCTCTCCGGCGGTGCAGGCTTCCTTGGGAGCGGCGCCTCCATGCGTCTCCACGCGACGGATGTAGGTCACGCTGGCCAAGCCTCCGCTGGTAGAAACGGCCTGCACCAGCAGCCATGGAACGGAGCTTCCATCCGGCGCGGGCTGGTTGGCAACTGCCTTGCCCTTGACTTCGCCGCCGTTGTCGAGATGCCACGTTGGCCCGGCGAAATGTTTGCCGATCACCTTGCCCTGCGCGTCGAGTAGCTTGGCGTCGGGAGCTTTCAAAATCCAGTGGTTGTCCGTGCAGGAGTAGACCTGCGCGCCGTCTCCCTTTGCCGTGAGCAGAAGGGTGGTTCCGGCGGGGGCGTCAATGGTGGAAGCATGTGTCTGCGCGGCTGCACCGGAAATACCGGCAAACAGAAGGGAAGCGGCGGCAATCAGTATCTTTTGCATGGCAGTACCGATGGTACCAGCCGCACTTCAACGCCAGATAACACCACAAAGCCCCTTTCCCGATCACCGGGAGGACCACATAAGCCGCCTGGCGTCCGCAGGGCGCAGTCTGCCCTGCGCGCAGCAGTGTGTTACCGTTGCAGTACGGGCGTTGGGTTAGCTTTCTCTGCAGACGCGCCGGTATTGAACGCATGCCTCAGCAGCCGGAAGTAACGACGATTGGACCGGATACCGGAGTGCCTCCCATTGTGGAGACCATCTCGGCATCCCCGGCAGCGGCGAAGCAGGACGCGGGCGGCGCGGCCAAGGGTCCGGAACACGAGCCGCAGCGGATTCCCCGCTGGCTGGAGCGCAGCGAGCTCTTCCTGCGCGTGCTGCTCAGGATGTATATCGGGATCGCGGTCTGCTATGCACCGTGGTCGCACCTTTTTTGGGATCAGAATCCACTGTTTGTGCAGTACCCTACGCTGTCAATTTACGCGGCACACGGAGCCGTGCGCGGAATCATCTCTGGATTGGGACTGCTGAATCTATGGATCGCGTTTCGAGATGCCGTCCGGCATCGGGATGAATAAAAAATGAGTGAAAAGCAGGGAAGTGGAAACGGAACTGCGCCTCCGGCGCTGGCATCTGCGCCGTTGGCATATGAGAATCCGAGCTTTGTGCAAGGGCCGGATGGACGGTTGATGCGCATCCTGGCCGAGTACCAGGAACCGCTGGCGCGCTTCCGGCATGAGCGCATCCAGGACACAGTGGTCTTTTTCGGCTCGGCGCGGTTCAACAGCGGCAAATACTACGAGGATGCGCGGCGACTGGCGTACATGCTGACCGATTGGGCGAAGGGATTGCCGTCGCGGCGGAACCGCTTCGTGGTCACATCCGGCGGCGGGCCGGGAATTATGGAAGCCGCCAACCGCGGCGCGCATGAGGCGGGCGGCAAGACGATTGGGCTGAACATCAAGCTGCCGTTTGAGCAGAATCCAAATCCCTACATCACGCCGGCGCTCAACTTTGAGTTTCACTACTTCTTCATGCGCAAGCTGTGGTTTGCCTACTTGGCCAAGGCGCTGGTGGTCTTTCCCGGTGGCTTTGGAACCATGGATGAGATGTTTGAGATTCTCACGCTGGTGCAGACGCACAAGCTGGCCAAGGAGATTACGGTCGTCGTCTATGGGTCGGCGTACTGGAAGAAGGTGCTGAACTTCCAGGCGTTCGTGGATGAGGGCGCAATCTCTCCGGGGGATGTGAATCTGTTTCAGTTCGCCGATACGCCGGAGGATGCCTTTGCGCTGCTCAAGCAGGGGCTCGAGGAAAAGCACCTGAAGCCGGAAGCGGCGGCAGGCAGGCTGCAAGGCGATCATCTGCCCGAGCTGCCCACAGGACTTACGGTCGAAGACCTGCTAGGTCCGGACGTAGCCAAGACCCGCAACTAGGTAGGGCAGGGCTTTAGCCCTGCCATTCATTCCCGTAACTAAAATCCACATAAACAAAACAGCCGGGCCAAGCCCGGCTGTTTTTGTTTGCTTTAAAAGCGGGAAAAGCTACTTACGCCTTGGCTGTGGCCAGGGCCTTGAGGCGCGCGTTGAGGCGGCTCTTGTAGCGCGAAACGGTGTTGTCGTGGAGAATGCCCTTCTGGACGCTCTTATCGAGGACGGAGACGGTCTCGCGGTACTGCGCCTGTGCGGCGGGCACGTCGCCCTTGGCCAGCGCCTCGCGGAGGGTGCGCAGGCTGGTGCGCACGCGGCTGCGGTTGGCGCGGTTCACGGCGGTCTTCTTCTCGGTCTGACGGGCGCGCTTGAGCGACGAAACGTGGTTTGCCATTACCTGTAAATCCTTGAAATCGCCCCGGCCGAACGGCCGAAAGTCGAAAGAAATGATGCGGAATGAGAATGCAGATATCCCGCACCTCTCGCAATTTCTTAGTCTACTGGAAGTTAGGGTTTGGGTCAATGCGTTTTCCGGCCATTTTGCCCGGAATCGATGCGTGGTTAGGCGAAGTCCAATAGGTAGAACGCGAGCTTGGGGCACAATTGGGATAAGCGGAGGGCGGCATGAATCGGCGTGAATTTGGAGCTTTGCTGGCAATGACGGGTGTAGGCGTAAAGGCAAATGCGTTGGCGCGAGTAGCCGAACCGGAGACCCTGCAACTGAAGCGCAACGGCTGGATGCCGAACAACGAACAGTTCCCGGTGCTTGTCTACCGGGCAGCCTTCCAACCCGGCACGCCAGATACGGCCTCAGCCATGGAAGCCGTCTTTGAGCGGAACGGCTGGCCGCCACAATGGCGTAATGGCGTCTACGGCTTCCACCATTACCACTCGACAGCGCATGAGGTACTGGGCTTCGCGAGCGGCTGGGGTCGAATCATGCTTGGCGGTGAAGGCGGGCACGAAGTGAGAGTGCAGGCAGGGGATGTGGCCGTGCTGCCGACGGGAACCGGCCATTGCCGTATCGAGGCGAGCGGAGATTTCTTGGTGATCGGCGCCTATCCGCCCGGAGAAACCTGGGATATCTGCCGCGAAGCTCCCGACGAGGCGGCGATGGCACGGATGAAGCAGGTGGCATTTCCGGCATCAGATCCCGTGCACGGCGCGGAGGGCCCGCTGGTGCGGCTGTGGCGCAGGGCCTGATGCTGAAGTTGAAGTGAGCTAGTTGCCGCCGGCTGCTCCCCCGGCAGTCAGCACAATCTGCTGCTGGCTAGCCGTTGCCACCTTCTGGTAGAAGTCGCGCAGTTGAGGATACTCGGCTGCATCCAGCAGCGTGAACGCCCGCGTCAGCGCCACACCGACATTCAACCCATTCGGTCCCGGATTGGGTTTGAGCAAATACACAGCATGGCCCGTCCAGGGAATATTGGCCGCAGGCGGAACACCTTCCGCGGCGTAGCCCGCCGGCAGGTGGTAGAGCACGCCATCTTTTACCTGGTCGGCGTATTGCATATCGACAGGGAACTGGCGGTTGGCTTCCGCGGTGAAGGTGCGGGTCTCTGCATTCGAAAAAAACGTCGCCGGAAGAACAATGCGCTTGCCGGTGACACTGCCGGGTGTGCCAGAGACGGTAGCTTCAGCGGTAAGATCGCCGTCCGTGGACTCAAGCTTGTTCCAGCCCGCAATGTGCGCCTGCGTTCCTGTGGGGAGCTGTGAGGCAAGCCACTCGTCAAAGCGGTGGTTCAACTCTCCTTGGTCGAGCCGCAGCGCAAGCTGCCGCCAGTTAAGAGCCTGCTGACCGGTAAACGAGAAACTGAGCTTGCCGGAAACCGAGCCGTCGGGATTGACGGTGACATTGGCGCGGCGGATCAGCGTGTTGGAGGCATAGGGCAGCAGCGGCGTTATCCACGGGCCCACGCCGGAAGCCGTCTGCCGGATGCCGCCCGCGCCGGAGTGGCGCCAGTGGACCATGCCGAAGGGGCACATCTTCTCGCCGGGATCGAGAACCGTTTCATTTCCGCCGATGCTGAGAATGACCACGGTGGCGTTGAGCTGGCCGAAGTCGAGATAGTTCGGGTTGAAGATGCCGTGCTGGCGGTCAACAAGCTTCATGGGATAAGCGGTGAGCTCAGCTCCGCGGAGCATCGCCAGGTAAAGAAGTGCCATATCCTGCGCAGAACCGCTTTTCTGGTTCAAGATATCTTCGGCGCGCCTGATCGTGCGATAGCCTTCGGTTTTGCCTTTCGCTCGGGAAAAGTTGGTGTTATCCAGGGCCTGAACAGCAGCGTAGAGTTTTTTGGCTTTTTCGAGGTCGGGGTCGTTCGGTGCAACAATGCCGGCGACGGCGCGGCGGATAGAGTCAGTGGGTTCGGAGAGGTGATTTATTTCATTGAGCCAGGATTTAGCTTCCTCGTCCCAGTATGTGCCGGTCGAGCCTCCAGTGCTGAAGTAGAAGCGGACCTGGTATCGGGTGCTGTCGATGGGCGGCATCCATTGCTCATGCGAAACCGGCGGAATGTTTTCAAGGGCAAGGTCGAAGCGATGGGTTGAATTCGGCTGGAGTGTTTTGCCGCCTGGCAGAAGCACAAACCATGCGAGATCGTGGAGATCAACCCCATTCGCATCTCGAATAACTGTTCCTCCAGTGCCGGGCGTGTTGTCGAGGAGGCCAGAGCAAGGGGTGAAGGAATAGTGTGCCTTGCGTACGGGGTAGTTGCCTTGAATTTCCCAGTAAGGTGTAGTGCAGAAGCCGAGAGTGCGATTCCCAAACCCCCCGCTTTTTTCGCCATAGCGGATTTGATAGTAGTACTCGATTATGCTCCCTATCGTTACGTCAGGAAGGTTGAAGACTACCTCGTGGACCTCAGCGTCACCCTTCTTAAAATCCAGCAGATCAGCTGGTTTGACCGTGAGCGGGATGATCGTTCCATCTGGATGGATTGTGCGGCCTTGGATTGCGGCAATTTCGGTATCCCCACGCAGATACCCCATGCTGACGGTGGCTAAATGTTTTGCTGAATCGCGGAGAATTTTAATCCGCTTGTATTCGCTGGTGTAGTAGACGGTGTCGTCAACTTTTTGCTCGTAATTCAGAATTGCAGCGTCCGCATCCGGATACTGCGGATCCGCGGTCATCTTGAGCTCTTCCGGCGTAGGCTGCTGGAATTGGGCCCGAAGAAGGCTGCAAGAGAGAACCATAGGCAGGGCAAACAACACAGGCACAAGGGAATGTTTCAGACGCATCGAAGGGACCCTTTTTCAGGATGGAGTGCAGCGTAGCGCAAACAGGGATCAGCAGGGAAGAAGATTTTCATGAAAAATGCGTTGGCAGAACCTGGAAGAAGAATCGGAAAAAGGGGTCGGGAGGTTTTATCTAGCCCACAAGGCGGGAAATCAGGAATCTTAGGAGTCACATTTTCATCAAAAAATTGTGGTGGGGTGCATTGACTCGCCAAGCTGGCGGGGCTACTCTCTATCGCAGATACCGATTGGTCACTCAAACCAACCCGCGGTTTTTCTCGTTACTGTCCGGCACGGCAGCTCGCCAGAAGACAGGCAAAGGACAGATGCGAGACGGACGTTCCTTGTTTCACCCCCTGATGAGTGGATTGCAGGTTGTTCTCTCCGCCGCGCTCAGCGCGCGCCGCGGAAATGTTGTCCTTGTGTTTTGCCCCAACTCTGCCGATAGCTCCTCAAGCGGAGCAGCGGCGCACGGCGGCGCAAGCCGTCGATCCAACAGCCACCCTGGAGGCTATCGAAACCATTGAAAATCGCCCTGGAGATCACGCCGAACCTTGAGCCCCTGTTCGGGACTCGCGATGAAAACCTGAGACTGATGGAAGACAAACTTGGCGTCCGCATTGACCTTCGATCCGACGCCGTCCACGTGCAGGGACCAGAGGAAAGCGTGAACCGGGTTCGCGGCATCTTTGCGGACTTCGAGGCCCTTCGAAAACAGGGAGTGCATCCCCACAACGGCGAGCTGAACGGCATGCTGCGCATGGTGGTGGCCGACCCGTCGGCAACGCTCAAGTCGCTGGCGGACAGCGGTAAGCAGCGCTCGGCTGGTGTCAAGCGCATGGTGCAGCCGCGCTCCATCAACCAGCGCAAATACGTTGAAGCCATCGAAGCCAACGACATGACCTTCGGCGTCGGCCCCGCTGGCACCGGCAAAACTTATCTTGCCGTCGCCATGGCTGTCGCTGCCATGAACGCGAAAAAGGTCAGCCGCATCATCCTCGTCCGCCCAGCCGTCGAAGCTGGCGAAAAGCTTGGCTTCCTTCCCGGCAGCCTGCAGGAAAAGGTTGACCCGTACCTCCGCCCGCTCTATGACGCGCTCTATGATCTGCTCGAACCCGAGCGCGTAGACAAAATGCTCGAGAAGAACATCATTGAAGTTGCCCCGCTCGCCTTTATGCGTGGGCGTACGCTCAATGACGCTTTCATCATCATGGACGAGGCGCAGAACACCACCACGGAACAGATGAAGATGTTCCTCACGCGCCTCGGCAACAACTCCAAGGCCGTTATCACTGGCGATATCACGCAGATCGACCTGCCCAACCCGCGCAAGTCAGGCTTGGTGGATGCGATCAACGTGCTCGACGGTGTCGAAGGCATCGCCTTCTGCCACTTCGAAGACGGCGACGTTGTTCGTCACGCACTCGTGCAGCGCATTGTCCGCGCCTACGACGTGGTGAAGTCGCAGCAGCAGGAACTCCCGCTCTCGATAGGCGATGCTCTCGACATGAACGGACGCGAGCCTCGGCCTGTTACAGCGCCGAAACCACAGTAATCCACAGTAATTTTGTGGTTTGCGTAAAATGGTTATGAGCCGGGCGGCTTTGCAAGCCGCCCGGACGACCATGATCCTTTTTGATACAGACCTGTCTTCGGATTCCGTACCAGACCGACAATCGCTGCGTGACGCTGCCGCCCAAGCGCTCCCGCGTCACGAGCGCATCCCTTCCGCGCGCACGTTAGCTCGTTTTCTGCGCGAGGCACGGGCAGCGGTACGACTGCGCGGACAGGTGACGGTGCTGCTCACTTCCGACGCAGCAATCAAGCGGCTGAACAAGCAGTTTCGCGGGAAAAACAAGGCGACGGATGTGTTGTCGTTTCCGGCGAGTGAGATGGCTGCGGGAGTGGCGGGCGATCTGGCCATCAGCGCAGAAACAGCGCTCAAGCAGGCCCGCGAGCAGGGACACACGCTTTCCACGGAGATTAAGGTTCTCATGCTGCATGGGCTGCTGCACCTGGCAGGATACGATCACGAAGTGGACAACGGCGAGATGGCGCGAAAGGAGCGCGGATTGCGCGGACGGCTGGGATTGCCGCAAGGGTTGATTGAGCGCGTTAACACTCCTAAGAAGACGCCTGCAAAGCGCAGTACTTCCTCAGTACGGGGAGCGCGGGCATGAGCATTCTCGCAATCCTCGGCGTGGTGATCCTTGCATTGGCCTTCATGCTGGCCTCGTACATCGTGCGCATCTACGCCGAGTACGGAAAGATTCTGACACGCGAAGTGGAAGAAAACCTCGACGCATGGGAGGAGACGGCTGAGCCGCAGCTTGGCCTCACGCGTGACCACGCGGCGCTGTGCGCGGCAATGGCGCAGCAGCTCTCTCTCGGAATCATTGCGCTGGTCTTCGGCGCGGTGCTCTTTGACCGCGGGCCGCATGCAGGTCGCCCCACTGCGCTTGAGATTGTGCAGGCGGTGCTGGGTATCGTCCTCGTCGCTGTCTTCTTCGGACAGATTCTCCCGTGGGTGCTCTTTGAGCGTACGCGCGGCAAATGGGTGCGTGGCGCCATCTGGCCGATCCGCATGCTGCTGTGGGCCATGACACCGATTACGGTGCTGGTGCGGTTCTTCTACTCAGTGGCTGCTTTGGCGGAAGAGCCTGTCAATCCGGCAGAAGAGGCGGCAGGCGATGTGGAAGCATTGCTCGAAGCGGGTGAGGAAGAGGGCATTCTCGAAGAAACAGACCGCGATCTTGTGCGTTCCGCTGTTGAGTTCGGTGACAAGTTGGTGCGCGAGGTGATGACGCCGCGGCCGCAGGTTTTCGCAGTGCAGGCGTCGCTTACGCTGGAGCAGTTTCTGGTCGCGCTCAAGGAGCACAACTTTTCGCGCGTACCTGTTTACGCGGGCTCGCTCGATAACGTGACGGGCATCGCCTTTGCGCATGACTTATTGCAGATTGCCGATGAGGAAGCGCGGACGCGCACGGTCGAAAGCATCCAGAAGTCCGCAGCCTTCGTTCCTGAAACGAAGCGCGGCTATGAGCTCCTGCGTGAGATGCAGCGCGAAAAACAGCACATGCGCATCGTCATTGACGAGTACGGCGGCGTAGCGGGAATTGTCACCATTGAAGATCTGCTTGAGCAGATTGTCGGCGAGATTCGCGATGAGCATGACGAGGAAACGCACATTGAGGAGCCGCAGCGCGAAGCAGGTGGTTCGTGGTTGGTGCCGGGCAGCTTTGCTGCCAATGAGATAGGCGATTTGTTTGGCGCGCCGGTGGAGCTGAACGGCCACTATGAAGCCACAACAGTCGGTGGCCTTGTGAGCGAGATTGAAGGACGCATCCCGTTGCCGGGCGAAGTAGTACTGCTGGAGTCAGCAGGCATGAGGCTGGAAGTTGTTTCCTCGACAGACCGCCGCGTTGAGCGCGTGCGCGTCTTTCCTCCGGCGCTGGAAACTGGCAATTCTGAAACCGGCAGCCGCGAGCCAGAATAGTTCCCCCATGGAATAATGGGGGTCGGAGCTTAAAAACAATTTGAAATCTGGATTTGTTGCCATCCTCGGCCGGCCCAATGCCGGCAAAAGCACGCTGTTGAATGCGCTGACCGGCGAAAAAGTAGCCATCGTCACGGCCAAACCGCAGACCACGCGCAATCGTATCGCTGGCGTGGTGGAAGTGCCTGCGCGCAAGAAAGTGCATCCCGCCGCGCAGATCATCTTCGTCGACACGCCCGGCGTGCACAAGCCCGGCTCGCATCTTGACCGGCGCATGTTGCAGGAGGTTCACGAAGCCCTCGAAACCCGCGACCTTGTGCTGGTGCTGATGGACGCTTCGCGTCGCGTTGGCCTGGTTGAAAAGCCGGAAGAAGATGCGAAGGGCAAGAAAAACGTGTGGGAGAGCGAAGACGAGTTTCTCTTCTCGCTCGTACGCAAACTCGATTGCCCGGTTTTCCTTGTGCTGACGAAGATTGATTTGGTCGCAAAAGACAAGCTGCTGCCGATGATCGAGTCGTTGCGCACGCAGCACGAGTTTGCGGAAGTCATTCCCATCAGCGCGCGTAAGAAAGACAATCTCGACGTGCTGCTGCGCCGCATCCTCGACGTGCTTCCCAGCGGTGAGCGCTACTTCCCGCAGGACCAGTTCACCGACCAGCCGATTCGCTTCATGGCCGCAGAGTTGATTCGCGAGCGCATCCTTGTCGAAACCGGCGAAGAGGTCCCATACGCTGCTGCGGTTGTCATCGAGCAATGGGAAGAGCCGGAACCAGTCGCGCCGTCCAAGAAGAAAGGTGCGCCCGCTAAATTGCCGCTCACGCGCATTGCCGCCGCCATCTACTGCGAACGCGATGGGCAGAAAGCCATCCTCATCGGCAAAGGCGGCGCCAAGCTGAAGGAAATTGGCACCGGCGCGCGCAAGCAGATTGAATCGCTGCTTGGCACGCGCGTCTATCTTGAACTGCGCGTCATCGTTGAACCCGGCTGGCGCGAGTCGAAGAGCTTTATTGAGTCCCTCGACTGGCGCAATCAACTGGAGCAGATCGCCGCGAAACAGGCAGTAGAAGAAGCTGACGAAGAAGACGAGTAGAGCGCGCGCGCTTTTATTGCACGCGTTCTACCAGTACTTCCACTTCCTGGTGCCGTGTTGAGTTGGGAATATCAAGCGAGCCAAGCGTAGCCGGCTTGCCCGGCGTGATAGTCGCAATGGTTTCGAGCTGAATCTGGCGAATCACCGGATCCTGGATGCCAACGGACGATTTTTCATCAGCCACAGCAGACTCTTCCACCTTGGTACGCAGGCTTGAGCCATCGAGCCTTGCATTGATGTTCAGCCCAATATCAACGTATTGGAACTGCGTGTCTGCTGCGGAGCTATCATTGCCGATCTTCCCGGTAACGATGGGCACGCGATGGCCCTCCTTGAAGTTCGCCTGCTCGCCGGCCCCAGCCAACAGCATGTAGCGCTGTGTGCCGGTGCGCTTGCCGTCTTCCACCTGCGTAATGGAGTAAGTGAATTTGTAGAGAGCGATGGGCTTGTCCAGCTCGGCAATCGCCTTGCGTGTCTGTTCAATCTCTTCCGCAGTTCCGCGTACCACAATCGCGTTCTGCGTGCTGTCGAGATAAATGCGCGCCCTGTTGCTCGAGGTGTTACGCAGGGCCGTAGCCAGGTCATTCGCAGAGTTGTTGTTATTCGACGCATGCGACAGGCGGATTACTTCAACGGATTCCTGGCGCTGCTGCTCGTTGTTGGAAGATTGCGCGTATGCGCCGGCTGGTGCAGCCAACGCAAGCGTGAGAGCAAAGCCGGCTGCAAGCGTGGCGATGCGGGCGGCGGACACACGTCTGCCTGATTGTGAGTTCATGGTTAGCCTCGCAATAATGAGTTGAGAAATGGAGAGAAGCTGCGGCTGTTTAGCCTTGCAATGCTGCAGCCACTTCACTGCGAATGACGCACTGGCGCGGCCAGCGCTCGGGAAAATTATTAGACGGGAAGAATTATGCGCCGCGTACAGCGCTGCGTCCGGTGGTTTTTACTTCGTACATGCGCGCGTCAGCCGCGGCAATGACGGAGTGAATGGTGGTTCCATCGGAAGGCGCGGTGCACACGCCCACGCTCGCACTTACACGCAGGTGCAGGCCGTTTGACATCGCAAAGCTGGTATCCGTAAGAGCCTTGTGCAGCGTGTTCATCTGCGCCAGCGCGGCCGATGCGTTTGTCTCCGGCATCAGGATGGCGAACTCGTCACCGCCATAGCGGAAACACAAATCACGAGAGCGGCTGAGCTGGCGCAGCCGCTTGCCTGTGCGCGCCAACAGCTCACTGCCGATGAGATGTCCATGCTGATCGTTGACGAGCTTGAAGTGGTCGAGATCAAGAAACGCCATACTCATGGGACACGTGGTGCGGACGCAGGTTTCAAGCTCTCGGCCAAGCGCCTCGTAGAGATAGCGCACGTTGTAGAGGCCTGTCGTGTCATCCGTGATGGTCAGCTGGTGAATGCGAGCATGGTCATTCGCGTTCTCAATGGCAATCGCAGCATGATCGGCAAGAATGTGCAGGAACGCAATCGCGTAATCGTTCATCTGTCCGGCGTGCGGGTTGAGAATCTCAATCACGCCGAGCGTGCCGGTGCGGCCCTTGAGCGGCAGCGCGATTACGGAACGCACGCGTTGCGCGCGACCCTTACGCGAAAGCTTCTGGTCGGCCGCTTCGAGTCGTTCATCATCCGACGATTCCGGAACGATAAGTGTTTCCCCGTGCTGCGCAACCCATCCGGCAACGCCTTCGCCAACTTTCACGCGCAGGTCGCGGAGCGAGGCCTCTTCGCCACCGGCGGCAATGGCGTAATGCAGCTCCTTGCGTTCTTCATCCAGCATGAGCAGAGCCCACAGCTCGGCATGGATGAGCCGCTCCATGTGATCAAGGATGGTGCGCAGAATGGTATTGAGATCGAGGCTTGAAGTGAGCGAGCGCGCAAGACCGTGAAAGACCAGCAGGTCATCTAGCGGGATGCGTTGTTCCGTCTCTTGTGCCATCGAAAGCAGCCATGACCAGGGAAGTCTTCAAACTAAGTATGAAACAAAGAAAATCCTATCCTACCAAGATTGCGCATAAAGGTTTTTTATTTTGTTGTACGGGAAAGCCGCAAATCCCGGTATGCGGTTTATCCGCCAATGTGAACCATGGAACGGGAGGGCTTGAGGAAGCCTGGCTCGCCAATATGATGCCGCGCCTCTTTCCCTTGAATCGTACGAGTAATGTATGCGGAAAGTTCCGCATCGGCTGCCCCGGCACGCATGCGGCCGTAGAGGTCGTGTTCCACCTGGGAGAAGAGGCAGGTGCGGATCTTGCCATCCGATGTGAGCCGGACGCGGCTGCAGGCTCCACAAAACGCGTTGGTCACAGGCGCAATGACGCCGAACTCGCCAATGCCGTCGGCAAAGCCGAAACGGCGGGCTGTCTCGCTGGCCTCATGGCGCGGCAGCTCCACCACGGGAAAAACCTTGTTGATCCGGTCTACGATTTCGCGCAGGCCAACGACGATCTCCGGCGACCAGAGGCGGTCTTCTTCCAGCGGCATGAACTCGATGAAGCGGACAATCACGCCTTCCTGCCGGACGAAGTGGGCGAAGCCTTCGATTTCGTTGTCGTTGAAGCCGCGCAGCAGAACACAGTTCACCTTCACCGGTCCAAGCCCGGCTTCCTTTGCGGCGCGGATGCCCCGCACCACGGCCTCAAAGCTGCCCGGCACGCGGGTAATGCGCTCAAAGGTGGGTGCATCCACGGCATCCATGCTGACGGTCACCCGCGAAAGCCCGGCATCCTTGAGCGGCTTCGCAAGCGACTCCAGCAGATGTCCATTCGTGGTCAGCGCAATGTCCAGCCGGTCGCCGGTTATGGTTCGCCATGAAGCCAGCTCGCGGACCATCTCCGTCAGGCCGCGCCTTAGCAGCGGCTCGCCGCCTGTCAGGCGGACTTTGGTGATGCCAAGATCGACAAAAAGCCGGATAAGCCGCAGATACTCGCCGATATCGAGATCAGGGTACTGCGCGCCCTCGTTTCCGGTGCGGCAGTAGACACATTTGTAATTACATCGGTCGGTGATGGAGACACGGAGATCGTGGATGATACGGCCGTGACTATCTCTAAGCGCTCCTGGGAGCGGTTGGGAAGAACCATCAGCCACGAAAATGGGGAGAATTGCGGCCATGTGTGCTTCTATCAGGCTAAACCTTTTTGAGGTTCCGTGCACACAACAGCCGCTTGCAGGGTGGAAAGGATGGAATCAGTCGATGCGCGGAGTGCCCTTGCGCAGCGTCAACCCGGTGATGCCGAAGACCACGACCAGCGTGACCGCGATGGCAAAGTAGTAAGCCATGGGGTGCGCCCAGCCCGGCGAGTAGCTCAGATCCTGGCCAACCCAGAGCAGCAGAACCGTGGCGATTACCGAAAACTGGCCGGCGATGACCAGGAAGGTGTGCCCCAGCTCGCGGCGCTTGTCGAGCGCTTCCACTTCATCAGGGGTCAGGTTCCGCTCTTCAAGGGGCAGCAGGGAATTCGCCATTCGCTCAGTCTCCTAAATTTTTCTCCAGTCATTGAACCATAAGCGGGCAGGGACGCGCTACTGGTTTGCACCGCAATCCGCAACGGTTGAAAAATTAATCCTGCAGGAATGCCAGCGACTGCAGCGTAGTGATCTCAAACGGCTTGCGGCAGCGGATGTTCAGGCAGGAGAGCTTGTCGTCACGGCGCACCATGTAAGACTGTGCCTTGGCAAAGCGGGCGCGGTCCCGCTCATCGGCGTGGCGCGGCAACTGGGCACGTTTGCGGCGGACAACCCAGGTGACTTTGTACTCAGCGGCCTGTCCGCATTTGGGACAGGTGAGGGTGTGGGTGCGCTGTTCCGTCGTCTCATTAAAAAAATCGCGTTCTTCCATTGGCACGGCTCCGGTCAAAATCTGCCGAACGGGCTTTCCCTTCGGCGGAAACTCCTTCATACTCGACCCTGGGACGCGGGAAGGGCAAGCGCAGGCGCCGGGGCAAACAGAATGGCAAAAAAGAAGGCAGACAAATTTTCGGCCTCCAAGGCTGTCAAGGCCAACGCCCGCGAGCGCGTCGGACAACCCAAACCCGCGCGCATCGTCGTAGACACTCCCCGCACCGGCCGCAAGGCCAAGCACAAACCCACGCTCGAAGAGACGATCCAGCAGGGGGAATGAGGAGACAGCATGGCAAAGGCAATTGGTTTCGGCGGAGTGTTTCTCAAGGCCCGCGATCCGAAGGCGCTCTCGGCCTGGTACGTTGAGCACCTTGGCATCCCTGCGCTTGAGGGCGGCGCGGTTGGCTTCAACGGAACGGAGTCGGCGGGCATGACCGTCTTTGCGCACTTCCCGGCGGATTCAGGCTATTTCGGCGCGGATTCTCAGCGGGCAATGGTTAACTTCCGCGTGGACGATCTCGACGGGCTGCTCAAGAAGCTCATCGCAGCCGGGGTTAAAGTCGATCCGAAGCAGGAAGACTACGGCTTTGGCCGCTTCGCCTGGTTCTGGGACCCGGAAGAAAACCGCGTCGAGCTGTGGGAGCCGGAAAGTTCGGAAGAGAAGCCGTAATTCCGCTGTCAGGCAAGCCCGCGACCATCGGAAGCGCCACAACTGCCGCTAAGGCCGCAGCTGCTCCATGCAATGGCAATGGCTAATCTGGCTGAATCGCGAGCCAGTCGGCCAGCTCCTCATACCCGCGCTCGCGTGCAAAGTCTGCCGGAGTCTTTCCGTGGTCTGAGCGGACTTGCGCATGGGCCCCTGCGCCGATCAACAACTCCGCAAGATCCTTGCGATTCGCCGTAGCCGCGGAAAAGATCGGCGTAAACCCGGCGGTCTGCGTCGCATTGGGATTTGCGCCCGCAGCCAGTAGCAGCTTGATCGTCTCCGGATTGCGGCCAAGAGCCATCGCGGCGTGGAGCGGCTGGTTGTTCTGGGGATTCTTCGAGACAGCATCCACCTTCGCGCCGGCCTTGAGCAGTAGATCCACCGCCTCCGGAGTGGAAAAGGCTGCGGCCAGGTGCAGCGGCGTCCATCCGTCAGGCGAGTAGCTGTTGACCGCATGCGGCTCCGGTCCAAGAATCGCGGCAAGCCGTGCCGTATCCCCAATGGCAGCCGCCTCAAAGAGGTCGAGATCCACATGCTGGTGAGTCAGTTCAGCCAGCAGAAAGTCGCGCACCAGCGGCTGGCCCATGTAGACGGACCACGTGAGCGCGGAGACGCCGTTTGCATCATGCGTGCGAACGAGCGATGGATCGCCCTGTACGGCGTCGGCAATCTCGGCCGTAGCTCCGGTCTGGATAAGTTTGAAGAATGCCTGGCTCAAAGGGAAACGCCTCCGTGTCCACTCTAGCTTATGTGTTGCGCTTTGCGGTGAGCTGGTTCAGGATTCGACGGAAGAGGCCGAAGATGCGGCGCGAGTCGAGTGGGGAGAGATTGAGACTGCGAAGCACAACGCGGAGGTCGTGCCGGTTGGCTGCGTGCATGGACTTGGGCGAGTAATGCGCGGCAAGCATGGTTTGTTCAATCAGGTTGGCGAGCCGTTCAAGAATGGCGGCGGGGACAGCTGGCTCGGAGAGTTGCTGCGTGGCCTGCGATGCGTTTGATTCAGAGCCGGTACGGAAGGCTCCGCAGGTGAGCTCGTAGAGGCAGACGGCGGCGGCCTGGCCGAGGTTCATCGAGGGCTGGTGCATATCGGTGGGAATTTCGACAAGCGCGTGGCAGTAGGAGAGGTCGTCGCGGGAGAGGCCGTGTTTTTCCGAGCCAAAGAGAAGTGCGATGCGGCCATTGCGGACCAGCTCCTGTCGGATGCGGGGTGCGAGCTCAGGGAGCGGGATTACGGGCTGATCGGGCTTACGGTAGGTGAGCGTGCCGGTGCCGAGAATGAGGGTGTCTTGGGCGATGGCTTCGGCGAGAGTCGCATGTTCCCGTGCATTGGCCAGCAGCTCCGGAGCGCCAACGGCGGAACGGGCCTCGCGCCAGTGCGGATCATGAGCAGAGACGACAGAGAGATGCGCAAAGCCGAAGTTCGCCATCGCTCGTGCCACCGCGCCAATATTCAGCGGGTTGCGCGGCGAGACAAGAACGACATCCAGGCGCTCGCGTTGAGTAGAAGTGAGCAAGAATGGATTTTAGAGCAGCGGGGCAATACGAGTCTGGTGCAGCGGCTAAAACGGCTTGCAGTCCGTTGCATCATCAGCGGCATGATATTGCGGCACGGTGACTGGTTCTTTGGCCACCGGCTTATATCGGAATGATTGCTTGCCTGCGTCCGTAAGCACGCCGATGCGTACCTCGCGTTCCGGATTGTCCCAGTAAATGGAGTAGCCTGTCAGCTTCATTCCATCCCGTAAACCAGCCTCAAATGCTGCGCTGTCCGGGCGCACATGGGCAATTTGCTTCGTTTTCAAATCAGCTTCATCAAAGCCGAGTTCCATCCGCGGCATGTTTATGGTCTGGGCCGCCGCACATGGCTCTGCATCCGAGCAGCACAAGCATCAGTCCTGCCATGTGACGGAACCTTTGTGCCACAGCTTTTTCTCGTCGCATCCCCGCCGCCGTATCTGTGCGTATTTGCTGAAAAGTTTTTGCCGCCCGGCGATGATTGTAGACGCAGGCGTATTCAATACTGCCCGCTTGATAGACTCGGAGCACGGATGGCCAACGAAGCAACAAGCGAAAAAGAGTTGTTATGCGAAGCAGCGCACTGGTGCGCGGCACGCGGCTGGGTCCCGGCAACAAGCGGTAACTTCAGCGTGCGCGACGCGGCTGCGGAGCGTATCTGGATCTCCCGCAGCGGCCTCGACAAGGGCCAGATGCAGACGGCGGATCTGCTGGAGATGGATTCCGCGGGCATTGTACTGAGTGGAGCAGGCAAGCCTTCAGCAGAAACAGCGCTTCATGTCGTTATCTACCGCAACCGCCCCGAAGCGAATGCAATCCTCCACATTCATTCAATCTGGAACACGCTGCTCTCCGCGCGCTTCGCCGGCGGGCGCGTCGTTCTCGAAAACTATGAACTCCTGAAAGCGCTCGACGGCGTAACCACGCATGAATATCGTGAAGTGATTCCAGTGCTCTCGAACTCGCAGGAGTACTCTGTACTTTCCACTCAACTGGAGGAGTGTCTGGCAAACAACCCCGGCACACATGGAGTTTTACTCGGCGGCCATGGCCTCTATACTTGGGGCAAGTCTGTAGCTGATGTGCGGCGGCACGCAGAAGCGCTCGAATTCTTGTTCGAAGTAGAGAGCCGACGCGTCTTTTCTTGTTAAACCCGTGGAGCCATTAGCGGCAAGGAGGTTTGCGATGGCGGTTCTTCGCTTTCCCGATACCAACACGACCCTGGAAGACGACGCGGCGATTCAATCGGAGCTCGCGGCGTTGGGCATCGATTACGAACGCTGGTCGCTCGACCGCGTGCCCTCCGATGCTTCTGCCGACGCTGTTCTCGCTGCCTATGCCGACGAAATCGCCGCAATGATGCAGCGCGGCGGTTACGTCACCGCCGACGTCATCGACGTAAACCCCGAAACGCCCAACCTCGAAGCCATGCTTGCGCGCTTCGACAAGGAGCATACGCACTCGGAAGACGAAGTCCGCTTCATCCTCTCCGGCCGCGGCATCTTCTTCCTGCACATCCACGGCAAAGTCGCCTCCGTTGAAGTTGGCCCCGGCGATATGCTGCGTTTGCCCAAAGGCGTAACGCACTGGTTCACGCTCTGCGCTGAGCGCAAAATCCGCGCCATCCGCTGGTTCCAGGACACCTCAGGCTGGGCACCCCATTACACCGGTTCCGGTGTCGATATGGGCTATCAGCCGCTCTGCTTCGGCCCTGTCTATCTTGGCGGCCGTGTGGAAACACCCCTCGCAAAGACCCTTAATGTATGAGCGACGTGAAAGTCTACCTGTTGGATGTTGAGGGCACAGTTGCGCCTGTTTCGCTGGTGACCGAAGAGCTGTTCCCTTATGCGAGAAAACACTTCGCTGAGTTTCTCGAAACTCACTTCGATTACGAAGGCGTGGCGCATGCGCTGCTTCTCTTGATGCTCGAAAACCGCAGGGAAACTGACCCCGATGTGCCACGGCTCGTGCTGCAGGCTCCTCCCGGCGGCGAGCAGAATGTTGCAACGAGCCCGGCTTACGGCGTGCCGCAGATCCTTGCCTATGTCAACTGGCTCATGGACCGCGACCGCAAATCAACTGCGCTCAAAAGCATGCAGGGAAAAATCTGGAAGAATGGTTACGAGAGCGGTGAACTGAAAGGCACGCTCTTCGAGGATGTGCCCGCAGCCTTCGAGCGCTGGTCGCAGGCGGCACGTATAGCCATCTACTCCTCCGGCTCCGTCGAAGCCCAGGAACTCATCTTCCGCCACTCCAACTTCGGCGACCTGACCCCGCAAATCTCCGCCTACTTCGACACCACAACCGGCCCCAAGCGCGCCACCGCAAGCTATACCGCCATCGCGGAAGCAATGCATGTCGCTCCGGGCGAACTGCTCTTCTTCTCCGATGTAGTAGAAGAGCTCGACGCTGCTTGCGAGGCCGGCTGCCAGACGCGCCTCGTCGTCCGCCCCGGCAATACCCCGGTAGAAGACGCACACGGCCACGCGTCGATTACGGACTTCAACGGGCTTTAGTCCTTTCAATACCGCAATTTTCCAGCGGACGCATGTTACGCTGTTCGCGTGTACTTCCAGAATCCAGCCGCGACGGCGCTGAACGAGCTGCGCACCGCCCCCTGGGTGCGCTTTGCCGCTCTCGCACTCAGCTCCATCTTCTTTCTTGTCGATCCCTTCGCCGCCATCGGCTCCTTCCTTGCCATTACGGCAAACGCTGACGCCGCCAAGCGCAGCCGCATGGCGCGCAAAGCCTGCATCACCTGCTTCATCGTTCTCACCAGCTTCGCGCTCTGTGGCCAGATTATTTTCCGCATCTTCGGCATCACGCTGCCGGCCTTTGAAGTAGCCGGCGGCCTCATCCTCCTGCTCATCGGTCTCGACATGCTCGAAGCCAAGCGTTCCGCCACGCAGGAAGCAAGTGGCGACACGGAAGAAGCCAGCCACAAGGAAGACGCAGGCATCGTCCCCCTCGGCATCCCCATGCTCGCCGGCCCCGGCGCCATCTCTTCTGTCATGGTTCTGGTGGGTCAGGTGCCAAAGTTCTTCGGCTATGAGATGGCCCTCATTCTCGGCGCCATTGCGCTCACCTGCCTCGTCAGCTACTGGGTGCTCGCAGGCGCAGGACGCATCCGCACCGTGCTCGGCGAAACAGGAATCCGCATCCTTGTTCGCATCATGGGCCTGCTCTTGGTGGCGTTAGCCATGCAGTTTTTCGTGAATGGACTAACGGATTTAGGCGTAATTCCCAAGCACGATTAGCATGAAACCTCAGTGTTCATGCGAGGAATATGGGCTTTCCCACAGAATGTCGCGGTTTTGCACAACATAAATGGTTGCAATGGGGTAAATAGATTGCTATTCTCAACAAGTCGCAATGAGCTGCAAACACGAAAGTGAGTGCAGAGGGTTGCAAAAGAGAATAGCTTCTGCTAATCTCAAAAAGTTGCAGTAAGCAGTATGAAGCAGTGGAGCTTTCCGGTGGCCTGATAGGAGTTTCAGTCAGACCTGCCCAGTAAGGGAAAAGGAAGGCCGGTTCGTAGGGCGGGTGATTTGGTAAGAATACCCCGGCCCCTGTTGGGAAACCCTCAGAGAACAACCCCACTTGCAAGACCCGAGGAGAATTCCTCGCGCGCCTTAGTGGCGCGGGCTGATGTCGGTCGCTCTTTGATAGATTTTTTGCGCGTAGTAACGCGCGGGTTTTTGAGCAGAAGTTCGCAGCTCAACTCCTGGGTTTCGATGCTTCGCATTCGCGATGAGGAACAAACCGCCGGTATAGTGACCGGGCGGCCTCAAGAGTGCCAATAGCAGAGAAAAACAAAGAGTTGACAGGAAAGCGAAACTTCGATATTCTCAAAAAGTCGCGCAAACGAAACGACGAAACGCTGAACGGCGTAAGTTGTTGAAGCGCAACAAGTTCGGGGACACTCAAGCTAAGCTTGAGCCTCGATCCAAAGGGTCTCCCTCAGGGGAATCACCCTAAAGGATCTTTGACAATAAGGTAGAACGTGCCAGTCGTGAGAATTGATCAGGTTTGGCTTGATCATCTCACAAGGTAAGGCATCTGGACCCACGGGTCGCAGATGCGGTCGGTAGAATTCGGACCTCCGTCCTGAATCTACTGACAACAGGTTTCAAACGAGAGTTTGATCCTGGCTCAGAATCAACGCTGGCGGCGTGCCTAACACATGCAAGTCGAACGAGAAAGGGACTTCGGTCCTGAGTAAAGTGGCGCACGGGTGAGTAACACGTGACTAACCTACCCTTGAGTGGGGGATAACTTCGGGAAACCGAGGCTAATACCGCATAATACCTACGGGTCAAAGGAGCAATTCGCTTAAGGAGGGGGTCGCGGCAGATTAGTTAGTTGGCGGGGTAATGGCCCACCAAGACGGTGATCTGTATCCGGCCTGAGAGGGCGCACGGACACACTGGAACTGAAACACGGTCCAGACTCCTACGGGAGGCAGCAGTGGGGAATTTTGCGCAATGGGGGAAACCCTGACGCAGCAACGCCGCGTGGAGGATGAA